>Ga0123357_10004471_pt1 | contig 16420 bp, 7 predicted proteins | sample TergutEmb28metaG_FD_89873 | JGI IMG/M metagenome (GOLD analysis project Ga0123357, IMG submission 89873) | Embiratermes neotenicus P4 segment gut microbial communities from Petit-Saut dam, French Guiana - Emb289 P4 | ecosystem: Host-associated > Arthropoda: Insects > Digestive system > Gut ... | reverse complement strand
ATGGTGCAGAGTCCTTCTTGAGAAGCTAACTGGTTTGCAGCTAGTCAAGAAATTCCTCGCATTTCACGGAACCCGAAAGTTCATTACCGCACTCACAAGCGTCCGCCACCTGTCTCTATCCTGGGCCAGCCCAATCCAGTCCATATACCCACAACCCACCTCCTGGAGATCCACCCTAATATTATCCACCCATCTACGCCTAGGTCTCTCCAGAGGTCTTCTTCTCTCCTGTTTCCCCAGCAAGACCCTCTACACCTCCCTTTCCTCACCTATACGCGCCACATGCCCAGCCCATCTCGTTCTTCTCGATTTTATCACCCGCACAATATTGGGTGAGGAGTACAATATTGCATATATATATATATATATATATATATATACACATTTAAAAATGAGCTGTTCCCAGTCGGTTCGACAGCAACAACACGTGACTGAAGTAGGATGTTACATATCTTTTAGCATTCTTTAGTATTTTGTAAATCCCTAGCGGGAGCACCCACACTTACCGTGGGTGCATTGTAGTCACTTGCACCCCCCTGGCTACGGGCCTGATTCGGGCCGAAACGTCGGACCATTCTCACGCAAAGTCGGGCCAACCCATGATGCATAAATTAACTTCACAACAGTTCTGTCCAGAAAAATCCTATATATTTAAGGAAGTGGATTTTTGAATTCACATTTGCCCTCCAGTTTTACATCGGTAAAGTGGCGCATTTCTGACACCCTTTAATATTTTTTTCATTCAATGCCCTTTTTTCATAAAAATGAGACATTCTGTGTAAACCAAAATTATCTTTAGCATATTGCTTACACAAATCTCAGAACAATTTCTAGGTTACATAATGAAAGATGCATCATATTATTATTATTATTGTTATTAACTATTTATGATATACCAAATTTAAAATTTAATATGGACCTTAAATATGATCGTAATTCACATACAAGGTGGTTCAAATATGACCGGAACTATTTGTGTGTGAATCTGGCGACATCAGTCCCGGTCATATTTGAACCACCTTGTAATTTATTCTTTTTCAAAATATTTATCTTTATGCTGTTGTATAAAAAACATAATTTTCAAGTACCATGAATATAATCTTTGTAGAAATATAACAAGTAAAAATGAAGTAGGTTTAATTTAAAATTTTCACACTTATGGGAAAAGTTGACCGAGATAGAACGTGTTGAAAGGCATATACACATATACCATATTTTACAGGAATTAATGTGCTGTTACTATAAAACAATCCGTTTTGTCGAGTTTTCACGTGCTGGGGCTCTGTTCCAATTGAAGAATTGCGTTGTAGTAGTCAAGTGAAGATGATCAACACAGAGAAATTTTTACGTGAAATAAATAATCCTTGCATTCAGAAACTAAACATAACTTGATTCTAAAAATTCCAACATACAAGTAATACAATTTGTTTTGAAGTGGGAAAGGGGTATTAATTACTCCAGGCCTTTATGTTGTTTCACAAATATTTCACACCATTCTGTCTTCATTTTTCCCCAGTCCCTGGCAAAACATGCATCCCATTCTTTACAAATTTTACACCTTAAATAACGTATGATTATCCTTACTTTACATAGACGTTTCCTTGAAATTATGAAATCTATGAGCGTTATAAAATGTACATTAACTTTATATTTTCATTAGAACGATGATTCAGTACGGTTGTGCCCACCGTGCCTTTATTAGCAACTCAGAACAATTATGCCAATATGTACAAATGAGAACACAGACATTCAATATGTACACAGATGTGAATAGTTCGCAGAAGAGACGGTTGTAAGAAATGACGTCATTAAACATGGTTGACAAATATTAGGAATATAATTGACATAGTATTTTCTTGTGGCAAGCCTTTTTGACACATGGTTCGAGTTATATTATTTTGGGTTAGGAAGAGAGTCAAAGTATTTCCACCAAACTTAAGGTACTTTTGTGTCATATTTTAGACATCTTGGAGGTCTGATGTATGTAAGGAAAATTTAATTTCATGTTTTGTAATAACTGCTAGTGTCAGAAATGAAAGAGTTTAATAATGTATATTTTTGAAGAACCCAATTCAACCGCTCCTTGTGTATGTTCGACTATGTAATAAATTTTCTTAATGACACAAATGTGCCATCTAATGTGCTTTATATTGAATAACATCTAACCTTTGCCTTCTCCTTCAATATTTCTCTCCTCTCCATGTTAACAACACCAAATAATTAAAGGAAGAAAGTCTAATTTAACGACATCATTTCTGAATCGTCCTTCGCTCTTAATCATTTATATGTTTAATTGTACATATCTTGGTTGTATATATTTTTATATTTCTTGCGTCATGGGAAAGCAAAAAAGCTCTCACTAAAATATGAGCTTACAACATGCCAAAAATTTTGCCTTGCCACCTAAATAAGGCTTGCGAAGTAATGTATTTTCAGTTATCGGTTTCAGTTGTTTGGGATATAAATGATTTTAAAGTGCATGTTACCAATATTTGGTGACAGTGCAGAAATAATATATATATTATATATATATACATCCATACATATTAAATTCAAAAGAACTAGAACTTTTCCTGAACACACGCTAAACTTCTAGAGTGTAGGTTACAAAATCAAACTTCCTTACTAACTTACGAAGGCAAAGTTCCAGAAATATTGAAAATACACGAATAACTGTAATTAATCGTTTAATTTAAGTAGAAAGGCAGAATTTTTGCAGATGACCAAAGGAAGCATTTTCTATGATTATTTACTACTTAAGAGTTCCATTAACAACAGCGGCAGAGGCAATCCAATACGCGTTTTCATTTCTTAACAATTTTGCAAACTATTTTATTCAATGTACTGTTTATGCAAGTAGATGTTTGGAAGTGAGGCAGGCAGCAAAGAGAATCTCTGTTTATAGCTAAAAGATAACAATGCGCATTAATTAGTTTTTAAGAAGTCTTTTCCTGTTTTTGTTGCAATCATGATTATTAACAAGGTAGTACATCACTGTTGATCAGAGAACAAACAGTTGGTAGCAGGAAACCTTGGAGAATACTGTGGAACGTGCAAGGCTGAAATAAGAAGAACAAGAAGTCATTAAACAAAATGAAATAAGTAGTACGGCAGTTCTAATTTAGTTAAACTTATTTGGTCACGTGATATGCTGCTGGCCAATGCTGGCAGAAGAGATGTTGTCTGCACAGACGAACGGCCAAGGGAAATGACCATTTTGCCTTAATATAAAAAATGAGACAAGATTCGACCATCCGAACACCGGATATTGGAAACGTGAACTGCTGCACCTTCAGTCTGTCTTAATTGAGCACATCTTTACAAACGTAAATATAAAAGTGAGAAAAGGCACAAAATAATGCTGGAATTAAACGTGTAAATATGTATTGACTGCTATAAGGAACAAAATTAAATCATCATTGGCAAGTAAAAGTAAATTTATATTATTATTATTATTATTATTATTATTATTATTATTGTTGCATCTCTTTCATTAAATAGTTAAATTTTAAACACTGTCAATTTCTTGAAATCCTTGTTAGAATATAATTTGTCACATACCGCCGAAGACAAAATTTTGTTTCTTTTTGAAATATCTTTTATTTCTTATAAACTTCCAAAACTGCAAGAATTGAGGGTCTCAGAGCACCAATATTCAAGTTTTCTAGGACGTCCAGCATAGCATCGCAGAAGTTTTGGATCTTCGATTATATCACTCTTCCACAAATCGTCTTTATTTGAAAATTTTTGGACAAGAATACTCTCGATTGTTTACTAATTAGATGGTATTTAAATAGCTCGCATATTATGTTCAAGACGATGATGTGACATCTAATTTAAAGAAGTCAATAATTAATTCGGATAGACGAAACTCATCTCTGTATCATGCAAAGCTTTTCAATTATCTAAAGGCAGATTAACAACCATCAAAAACACAAGTTTATACAACCGCTAATTTTTAAAACTGAATAATTTAATAACTGTTTTCACTAATTTAATTTCAATTAATTTTAATCTTGTCATTTTTTAAACTTCAATTTTAAACTTGAAATCAAATTACATGTAAAGATCAGACTTGTAACAAAAACATGTAAGAAGCGAGATCTCCCTACCGCACAGGGTCTGAATACTTCCTGGTTTGTTTCAAATATCAGTCTGAATATGACTCAAAGAGGGTCGAAACATGTAGCTGGTTAGCTTATTATTTTTATGAAGTGTTTTTGACGGTTGTTAATGTACCTTTCTTTATTCTCCAATACAAGGAGATGCATGAAGTTAAGGCTTTCAATTTTCTGTATAAAGCCCAATGAAGCATGATACGAGTATTTATCAGAATATATTTAAACATTCAGCCCTATCTCACAGTAAGTATAGATATTTATTTTAAAGATCAACTTCTTAATGCTATATAAGGAAATGTGGACCGCTCTTTGATGCGAGAAACGTGAGAAGCTTAGAAATGCAATATGTGGCAAGAGTCTGAGTTTTTGTGAGAGCAATAAATGCGGTATGGACATAAATGCAGGAGGTGATATCCTAGGTGTTTGTGTTCAAAAATATTTACATAATATGTATCTGATTTTGAACGGTTAGGAAGTTATTGCTGCTTGAATATTAAAATAAGGGGAACCTTTATTAAAATATGTAGCATAAAAAATAAACACTTAAACTTATAAATTTAACTTCTAAATTTAAGTTCACGAAATTGCCTTCATTTTACACTGACTTCTTCATGAAGCAGGTTTTCGAAGAGCCCACCCTCCACTTCAATATGTCTTTCATTCCAAACTTGAAGTTTGGGGGCATTTTTGTCTTCCATCCCATCATACAATAATCCTATGGGCTTAAGTCTCAAGACCTGTTGGTGCATCACGTAACCAGTAGGCTTTAAAAGGTTAAAGTAGCCGATACACAGTGACAAGAACACCTACTGAACTACTCGTACTGTACAATATGCCGCTTTTATTTGTCCACATTACGAAATTACAGTCGTGAATGACGGGGTGTTTTGCTAAACTCCAATGACTAACGCCCTGCCTGACCGAGTCGGGTGGCAAGATAGGCGTAGAATTGAAAGATACAAGCCTGAAACTTATTTAAATCATGCGCCATTCAGTGCTGGAAACAAACTTGCTCAAGCCGCGTAGCGCATAATTGACTCCATTAACTGAACGCTCCCTTCGCAGAAGTGCAAGTACGAGAATTTGCAAACACTCATCGTACAATAACTATTTACAATTGAACCCATGTTGATAGAAACTTTATTCGCAAATACCTAGGAAACCATCTTCTACGGTTATGTCCATACCTCATTAATCGCTCTGCAAAACCATTTTTCTTTAAGGGATAATATATGACCTGAATGTAACACTGACTTTATTGCTTTTCTGCAGTCCAGCTTCTGCACATTATTAGACCTAATACTGAACAGCCTACTGACCCTAATCCAAGGACGAAATATGAAATAGGCTTCCGAAACATGATGCTAGGTCATTCAATAATACAGGGAAATTAAAAAAAACATAAAAATATTTGACGACTCTTTAAGCACGAGTATCTTGTCCTCCCGTCTCCTGTCTAAAAAATATAAATTAAACTTGTTTTCTTTAAAAGCATTTTAATAATGTTATTATACCATCAATGTCTTCAGACTTCCTCAGTAAAATTTTGTACATTGTACAAATTCTTCTATATATATATATGCCTTGTCCATGTAATTACCTTCATATGATCGCCATAATATCTACTGGATTTTGTCAGCTCTAAGGATAAAATTTCTTTTGCAATCACATATACGAAATTTGTAATGCACTTTTGAAAACAATAACTACTGTGCACATTGATTTCTTCAATCTTTACAGAAACACGAATAAATAAATGTAAAATACTGGCGCTGAAGAGCTCTCTAGGTTTATATGTTGGAGATTTTGTGGAAGAGACATATCTGCCGAAACTTATATTCTTTAAACATCTGAAGGATACATAAATTAAAGTGCCAAGAGTCGAGTCAAATTTACGTTCATGAGAAAAAATTTCAAGCGAAATATCTCTATTTTATGCCAGAGTTAATTCTATTTTTATGCGTCGTTATATAAATCCTTATTTTTGAGGGTGTATGGATGTGCCATAAGTTAGTAGGCAAGTATTGATCTATTTTGCGAAGACTGAAGGGAGGTTTTGTGTAGGCTATATGTTACAAGTTTCACATAAGGACTCGTTAACAATAGTGATCTCACATTTTCACTCACACGTACATACACAACATCTAAGAAGCATAATACTAAATAGAATCGTATGTACAAAACAAAACCTGGATTAAGTAGGCTTATTTTTGGCTACTACGGCAGACTATACGTGTAAAGATTTTAGTGCTGTGAGTTCCGAAAAATTGAGAATCAGTAAAACAGCCTAGTAATTATGTAAATATTTTCCCATATGCCAAAAGAACAAAAGCATTATATATATGTGTGTGTATATTCAATATTTAAATGTGACTGACGAAATGGTATTCATTTGAATAAGTCTGAAGAAATATTCTTAAAACTAGGAATGTTTATAAAATTTTCTAGGAGAACTTACCTTTCTAGTGATATGTACAAGTCGTAGTTGTATCTGCACAGTGGAACTACACACAAAGCGCTGGGTCCAGTGTCTTTTAATTGAAACTGTCTCTACATTGTCATACAACTGAAAACGTGTTCAGTTTCGAAGCACGTATTAAATTTATTTTCTTGATATAATCTATATCCGTTGTCATCACTGAAACACTTTGACCTTAATGACTATAAACATTATATTTAACGCGAAATGTAATGTTTTAACATTCTTCTTCACGTGCCAGTAGTTCTAGTTGCGATGTAACAGCAACTTAAAAAAGTTTCACATTTATACCGAATTCTCAAAATCCTTTTTTCACTTTATACAGGGCCAATTCTTCAGCAAACATAAAAAATTTTCCAGCGACGTTTACATATTAATTCTCTCCACTTACTGAATACATAATGAATTTGCTAGTTACTTTACACAACATATAATCTGATAAAAAATCTGCACAATTCTGCAACGCGTGCCTTTTACTACGTTGTTTCCTCTTGAGATATGTGTACCTATTGTCTTTTAAAATCACGATAAATTCTTATGATTAAAAATTCTACTTTATGTTACATTTTCACCTCTGTCAGATAAGAAAGACTACAATTCTTAATTAATATTTATAACACAAACTTTAAAAATTATGTCCATCTAACGGGTGATTATTAAAACAATCCTCAGTTACTTAATAATTGTATTTTTTATGTGTTTAAGTGGGACCTACTCTTTGGATTATATCTCTCGAAAAGGACGTAGGCCTTAAATATATTTGCACCGTTTTAAAGATATGTTTGGTTAATTTCCTGTTCATTTGAATATTTTCTGATCTCTTTAATTGAAATATTGAGATATGTTTTAAATTTAATTGGTGTAGCTTGGTACATAATAGTGCAAAATATTAATTTTTTTAAGGGTGCAGGGTTTCAAAACGCTATATATTATATTTAAATATTTCGAAGGACAAAGATTTCCAAATAGCCTAATTTGTAAATTTATTTGTAAAAGCCAAGCTTAGTATTATTCAGAATTAGCAATGGTTTATCTTGTTGTATATGAAGATTATTAGGCACTAACTATTTATTGTTTAGAAGACATTCTTTGTAATAAATATCAACTAATTATAATAAGGCATTATAGGAAAAGATATTTCTAGAAAACTAAAGGTTTATAATATTTACTTTCAGATATGCAGTAGCGTCTGGGTATCTCACTTCTGAGATCATTTAGATCCAAAATCATTTAATTAGGAGCTTATCTATTTCGAATCTTCAATTATAATGGGAAACACCTTTTTGGGTTTCAATGAACTTCCTTGCTTGAATAGTATGCTATTTTTGTTCTTATACCACATGATATTTAATACTGCTTATGTTCGTATTCTTCAGACAGTGATATTCAAATGACATGCAGAGAAAGGAATCAGTTTTCCTCCAGTGAACCTCGTGATGTCTGATTGGATATCTTTCATGTGCGGCATATCTCTCCAAATAAAGCAAATAGCATTCATGAATGTATTACTTTAAATCACAGGATTTTGCATGCATATATCTAACAAACTGTGATTGTAGCCGATTTTGAACAAGCAAGGATCTACTTTCGTATAATAGAAGCCAACAAGATGCACTATGTTGACTGTCTGCTAGCAGACAGTCAACATAATTAGTATGACAAATACCAGTTGCTGTGAATTCAGTATCAAGACTCCTGATGATGTACAGTAAGTCTGTCCGAAACATGTAGAGTTTTGTATCAAAATAAAGTTGAGAAATAGTTCATCTTGTTGGCTTCTATTACACGATTATATCACGATGCACGCTCCTCAGAATGTCAAACAAGGATCTACGTATGTGCGGGCCTGAGAGTAATGTACCACGCATTCTTGAACTTCGAAACTAGATGATGGTTAGTGTTAGGTTCTCACTATTTTACCCTTGCAAGGAGCTACCTGTACCATAGTAAAGAGGGTGGATAAGCTCCAGAGTCGGTATGACATTTGTAGGGGCAGGGTAATTCCAGTTCAGTTTGAAATCGAACATATGTCGCTCAGTTTGGTACGTTTACTGAGTGCAATCTGCCTGTTCACTAAATGTAAAATTCATGAAGACGCATTTCCCTCTACGAAGTACGTTAACACGAATTAAACTTGTTTTCAAAAGTCAAATTCGGTTTTTTTTAAATATAAACATTTGCTTTTCTGTAGATATCTAATTCCGGTAAATTTTCATTACAAAAGTAACGTGTGTTATAACAAGAAATTTGACGACAGACGGAACAGACTGGAAGCATGTACAACAAAAATGTGAGAACAGACTTACAGGGTGGGATGCTTCTGCATTTTTGAAAAAAAGGAACTGTCCACGGAAATAGAAAACATCAGGGTTGTTACGTAACGATTAGAAGGCGCTCAATTGTTTTATCAAAATTGAATGTAAGTATTATTTTCTGTTTGTTTCTTACAACAATTAACTGTAATCACGGTCCATGGGCAAGAACGTTGATGATATAAATGATTATTTATTCAATTTATGTTAATTCACTTATGCCAATATATTTCTAGCACTACTGTTTAAATTTTATAGAGGTGCACAATACCAAAATATCTTATGTTTCTTATGTTTATTGGACCGTGCATCATTGTGATAGTTGAAGAATAAGAGACCACCTTGATGTCACTTGCTATTTTATTTCACTTCTTATTGGCTCAACATATTTCGGACATTAATATGTCCATCATCAGGAGGTTGCTGACGCCTGCAACACGGATACAACTCCAACCCAACCACACCGAATCTCCAACACACATCGAACCAAGAACAACAAGGCCAATGCGGTGATTCAACAGAATAGTCGCAAGCTCCTGATGATGGACATATTAATGTCCGAAACATGTTGAGCACATAAGAAGTGAAATAAAATAGCAAGTGACATCAAGTTGGTCTTTTATTCTTCAAATACCAAATTATATTATCGTCAGTAAAAAGTCTATTTTCTGTGTGATATATTGTAATTCTAAGATAAATATTCACTATCCACAAAAGGAAACACTCATGTAAGTCTACGAATGTGTTTAAAACACAGTGTAAATTTATAAAACGCATATTAAAATTTGCAACGTTAGAATGTTTTGTTAACATAGAAGACACTGTAGAGTTTTTAATGTATGAAACGAGATCTGCTGACAATGGTTGTGACCGCATCTAATGCAATATTCAAGGGATGTTGCTAAGTGCCTTGCAGTTAATTTGTAGTCTAAGCATCATTTTTGATTATATGATAAAGTAACAGCAGTTATAAAGACGCGGTACGAAACGACAAATTTCAGATTCTAGTAAAAATGCAAATTGCTTAGGACTAAAGAAATTAATGTGTGTTCAACCGAGACACATAAGCCATAAATTTCAAGAGCTCCTTTTCAAGGCACAGGCTTTTTGGTATCACATAGACAAAGGAGGAACTAGGCTAATTGGCTCGCAATTTAACGAACATAATACATTGAAAATTTTCGTCAGAAATAAAAATCTGTAATAAATAAACTTATAGCTAAGATATGGAGATATGAAGAGTTACTTTTAAACAATGTGGTTATGTTCTTCTGTTTGTATACGTAACGTTACGGGATTTTTAATCAAGATAATGAGTGGCTGAGATTTTCAATAAAAATTAATAAATGTGCGTATGGATTCAGTGTGACATTCTTGCGACGATTTTTTTCGCCTATTGTCTATCCAAACCTGCATTTATTAATTACTGGAATTTGAAGTAAATGTAATTAACAATTACTTTAACACTTTAAAGGCCGAGTTAAATCCCATCTGCTATTTACTGGCATTATTAGGATCTCACCATATTTTCCACTTTAGCAGGATAAGGATTAATACTTATGCGTAATATGTAGCTCTTATAGTCAGTGCGAAATGAATACAAAGACAGCCACTCCCTTATAACAACCCGCAACTTAGCTCGCTTTACTAAGTGCTGAAAGTTGCTGGAATGAAGCTTGGCATGACATCAGTTATGTTACTGCAAGTTCCTCTATACATATGTCATGCCGAATTATTTTACTCATCGTCCCATTTCCGATTTCGTTGCTGACGTTAAATTGCCACCGTACAATTTAATTGTTTGTGTTGAAGTGCATATCTGACGTCCGCACACACTCGATATTACAAAAAATTAATTTTATAATGTCAAAATAAGTGGCTTTGTATTATGATAATGAGGACTAATTACTACGAAAACAAAACACTCCATAAGCTTCAAAAACACGACACCATTCCTGTGCTCACGTAGAACTAATTTTTAACAGAACATAATTGCACAGAGATCACTTAGTGTACGTTTACAAAAAATGCAATCTACACATCACATGTTACGAGGGTCACGTCTTGGATATCTCTGATTATGTGACAAGTTGTTTTTTTCAAGTTGTACATTTAAAACCTAATTATAAAAGAACTGGGTCCAGGGTGAATGTACTCTCCTTAGGAAATAACAGGAATATACATTATTCAGTTAGGAAAACGTAATGTGCACTTTTAGTACACTGTTTTCATTCACGAATGCTATTATACTCTGTTTTAGTAGACTTTTAATGAATAAAGATGGTATTTCGGCCTTAAATTTATTTCAAAGATGACAGTGCATTTCTCACGTCTGCAAGTTTGATGAGATTGGGGAAATATGTGTTTCTTATTTTATTATTCATTTTAGATAATATTAGAACACTATGCAATATGTCATTTTCTTGGATCAGATTTACGTCATTTTTATTTTCTTTAATGTGTTATTTTATTCGATGAAATACTTTTTTCACTTTTTCATAGTGAATGGACAGGGTGACCTTAGAATGCCATTTATACTTTTGATTAAATTACCGATCGTGTTATATTTGAAGTACTGTGAATCGTAAAGGAGAAATTGGTTGCTGTGTTTTATTCACACTGTGTTCCAAAATATCAGAAAAGTATTTATCTCAGTAATTAACAAACTTGATGCATAAATTGTTTGTTTTACAATAAGTTTATTTCATGCCTCTACATTTTTCGAGCACATGTGCGCGAAAAATGTAGAGGCATGAAATAAACTTATTGTAAAACAAAATTTTGTGCATCAGGCTGGTTAATTACTGAAATAAACATACTGAGATGCACGGTCAGCAAAACGTCAAAATTCGAAAAGTGTTTTTTTTTTTTGCTTAGAACGCTCTTTCTACTCCACCGTTTTATGATTGATTCTAGATTCTTATGCAAGTACTTTAGCCTCTAGAAACATAAAGTAATTGAGGGAACGGTGGGATCTGTTCTGACGTATAACCAACGCAAGCTTATCAACCTAGCCATCCTCCAGCTGACTATAATTTAGCGTAACGCGGCATTTTTCACGTAATTATTTAGCTACATTTTTATCATTTTAAAAATAGTGCTCGAAAGGTCAACCAATATATTGTCAAACAGGACATTCTAGAAGTCACACACTATTCTCTAACAGGAGACAATACGTGATATTTTGGTTGCATCTTCTCCCTGTCGTAGCTTCCATCAAGCTTGAACTGTCTTAATGACGGTTAGATGCACGTGGCCCATGTCCTGCAAAGTCTGTACTACACCCATCCACGGTGTCCCCACAGAAGAATTATCTTCACCATGAGACAGGAGGCCACGGGTATGATTAGTGAGCTTATCACCGTCCTGGCCAGCGGGGTGATATCTCCTCTTGCTCCGGAACTGCTGCTGGGACAGTTCTCCGGCTGATCCTGAGGATTGGCTGCAGTCACAAGAAAAAGTGTTTTAGGAGAGAGATTAGGTTAATAGCAGCATTGTTTTCGTGTGTACATTCCTTCTCCCGCGACTTTTTCAGAACTAAAATAATTTTCATGAAAGTGAAAATATGTTGACACTGCAAAATCTTCACATTCCACACTCTTAATATTTTATCGAAAATAATACCAACATGACTGTCAAGTAAGCTTCTGAGGTTGTGAGAAGCGTTACTACAGTCGAATGAAAGACTGACGGCGATGTGATGTTAAATCTTTATGAAATATTCACCTTCTTACAGTCAATTCGTATAAGTGTAATATAACACAGAAATTAGTAAAACCTTTCTTTACTCTTTGATTTCGTAATGCTATCTCTTCGAGTATTGGAAACGGATGGTAATATACCACATTTCACCAAAAAGTACCCGAACTGGTAAGAAATCCCATCCTCCACTATTTGACAATATCCGCCTTCAGTTCTTAGATAATATTTAACGAAAACGAACATAAAATTTGATACAGAGTTAGACCGTGAACACTTCTACAGATAGCATGAGATTATTGTGCGTTAACCACTATAACGTAGGAGATTATATACGACAGTTCTCTGCGGGAAAAGAAAGCGCGAAAGAAAAATGTGTAGGATTCTTTGATCGGGGAAATAAGGCGAGGATGAGAGAACACTAAGATTTGTGTTATATAGTGTCACGGTTCAGGAGGTTAATCGCCTCCCTCTCACGATGGATACCCATGTTCGATCCCAGGTGAATCTATAATGGATTTTTAGTGGACAAAGTGGCACTGGGACAAGGTTTACTCCGAGTATTTCAATGTTTCCCTGTCAGTATCAATAATCTGTCAGTGTGGCTAAAGTCTATGAACTTAATACTTGACAGCATCATTAAGTAACGTACTTAAGAAGGGAATATTAAGGAAAGAAGAAAAATAGATTTATCCGGATCAGGATAGTACACTGTGGTGTATTAATGATTTGTGCCTTGAAACTCTTTATGTGCGAATATAATGAGACAAACCAAAGGATTTCTTAACAATTATTTTTGTGATTGAAGATCTGAGGTGCTAAAGCAGCTATTAGTGCTTTCCTTTCCATAATCAAATACTCAGCTTCTTCCTCAAACTATATCGATGAATATTTGTGTTTTATTGGGGCCATTTTAAAGGAACTCTAATGTATTATGAGAGATATCGAATCTTTTCGGACGTGTGACAAGATTCGTCTATTGCAAGGCCCCTGCAATCAGCAGACAGAACACGCTACATGGTAGATATCCATGCCAAAGCCGGGTTTGGACCGATAAACTCAGTCTGTCTACGACATAACAGTAAGTTAGCCTTAACAGGCATTGACACACGGGAGGTATCTGGTCCTGAGGAAAAACAATTTCTGGTCTGGTTAGTGGAGAATGTTTGGATAATTATGTATTTATAGAGTTGCATGACTAATCCATTAAGCGAAGAACGGTATAGCCCTTAATAAAATAAGATATGTAGCAGATTTCAATGTTGTAATGGGAATGTAACATCTGGAAAAAATGCCTGTATTCCGGCATCTCCTAAGGCTTCTAAGTTCTCGAGTCTTGATACAAAAATTTGAGGAATATTTTTCAGGGAAAGAAATGTACTGTGGGTTGTTTGACCGTGTATCTTCCTTATGAAATCACGTGAAATGACATCCTGATGCAACGAGGTAATTTTATTGATGTATTCGTAGCTCTACATGTTTCGGGCGCATACGCCCATCATCAGGAGCATGAGATGTTGAGTTGCAGCGTATGGTTTTCTGCACCGAGTTTGTGGATGCGGGCGGTGCACAGCACCATCCGCACCGTACACACGACCTACGCAACGGCTCTCAAGACCACCACCCATCCAAAAACTCGGTGCAGAAAACCATACGCTGCAACTCAACATCTAATGCTCCTTATGATGGGCGTATGCGCCCGAAACATATCGAGCTAAGAATACATCAATAAAATTACCTCGTTGCATCAAGTTGGCATTTCACATGATTTAAAATGTACTGAATACGTATTGTACTACGTAACATATATTCGCGTAGTATAACGGAATCCCGTCAGTTGTATACATTACTTCGGGTCATTCATGCAGATGTTAATGTAAGTACTTTTTCTTTTTCAGATTTCTTCCTCACTTGACAAAAGATGTTACGTTCCCTGTTAGTTGTGTCATGATAAATTCCACACGCAAACGTAACTTCTTTCCCTACGCAAGTTCTACATTTGAAGTTTCTTGTTTGTACTGCTGGTCAATGAATAATGTGCGCTAGAACGAATAAAAGGGATTTCAACAATCAGTGATCGTTTTCAGTACAGTCTCCAGCCTCGATATATTAGTTTAAAATTGGCTAAATGTCGTTGGATGAAATTGACCGTTAGCACGTCGATATTAATTCAACACAAATTTTAAAATAAATTACAAAATAATTCATGAACCCCTTAAACTTTGAAAGGCGAGTTCCAAATTAGTATTAATTTAAAAATAGGACTATTTTCCAGCCATTTTTCATGTAAAAGTTTATTTCAACCAATATTTACATAGTTTTAAGCTACTTTGCCTTTGATTTATGTTCTACATAACCGCAGTCCAAGGGTACAGAAAGTGAAGCTAACACCGAATTATGAAAGAGTAGAAATTAATACCAAGACATCAAAAGAACATAGTTATTTACAAGTGCAGATATGGGCACGTACAATAACTCATAAATATCCGCAGATCACGACCTGAGAGCGATTTAGAATGGGATTAAAATTTTAAACAAAGTTCGCTAATGAAAAGAACGCTAAACCATAAAAATAAGAGAACCCAAAAACAAAATTGAAGCCACACGAGACATTTTCCTCCATTTCTCTTCTCAATAAAGGCAACGAAAATCTTGAAGTTCATCAGAACTAAAAATGTATACATGTGTAGTTACTTAGATTTTCAATGTTAATCATAGGGGGTTTAAAAAAACAAGTCAGAAAAATTTAAGTTTTCAGTGTTTAGAAGATGATGAAACTGAAAAGAAAGCAAATCTTTTCTTTAAAATGATAGAGAAAAATAGGGGAATTATTAAATATCTGATCTCGGCTACATTATATTAATTAAAAAAATAGAAAAGACACACAAACACGCAAGTATAAATATACTTGATCGTTCGTACATAAATCGAAACTGTCAAAATGTTTCGCAACGCGAAGGTTAAGTACTTTAAACGTATTCGGAGTATGGCATATTTCCTTCGTTATTCACGTAATGGAGAATGAAATTGCCAGTTGCCAGGAAACAAGGAAGTACTACATGGAACATGCGCATTAACTTCAGGCAAAGATTTAACTTTGCCAGAAAGTTCAACTTGTGCTGTGATAGCTCCTCTAGTAACTAGAACATATCCCCCGGAAGGCTTCCGGTCGGATTAAGCAACACTTTTTTATATACAAAACAAAAGTTTCACTTTCGTACAAAACTTGAAGATAAATTTTGTGAATGAAATATCTATACCTATCCAGGTTACTCGGTTTCTTCATTTCTCGTCTGCTAACTAGGCGAAGGGGTTTCTCGATCAGAGCGCGAGATACGTCTCCCACTCCTTTATTGCTTGGACACCGGTTAATTCTACACGAGAAAGCGGCATAACGGCAAAGTAAATAGCACCGAAAATTTGTGATTAACCTCCTTTCCCATTTTCGATACTTTTAATTTCGGTCATTGGGAATAAACAAAATGAAAGAAAATTCGCTCACGAGCTCTACGGTGTGCCACTCATTGTTAGAAAATTAGGCGAAAATTACAAAATAAAATGGTTTTGAAACTTTTAGTATTTTTTTTACATGCTGCCTCTCAAATGTGGTAAAACGCTTCTCAGACGACAAAGAGTGTTGTTAGTTGTTTGACGTCCAGGCGATCGTGCATCGTAATACAGTCTTATAATAAAACCAACTAGGTGAACTAATTTCTCAGATTTATTTTTGAAATTAAACTCTTCATATTTCGGACAGCTCCTCTGTCCATCATCAGGAGTTTTTCACTATACACACAGCAATGGTATAT
>Ga0123357_10004470_pt1 | contig 16423 bp, 10 predicted proteins | sample TergutEmb28metaG_FD_89873 | JGI IMG/M metagenome (GOLD analysis project Ga0123357, IMG submission 89873) | Embiratermes neotenicus P4 segment gut microbial communities from Petit-Saut dam, French Guiana - Emb289 P4 | ecosystem: Host-associated > Arthropoda: Insects > Digestive system > Gut ... | reverse complement strand
TACTTTGATCGGGATCAAGACAAAAATGCAGTCGACCTTGTTCGCAGCATCCTTAAACACACGATCCGCGACTCACCATCAAGCCGCTACCAGATAAGCGCTGACAATACGTGTCCAGATCTGCTTTTTGATTTAGGAAACCTCCTAAAGCTTGTACAAAAAGTAAAAGATAGCGGTATGACGGGGGGCATAGCAACTCGTACAGAAGCGAAGGTTGATGCCGGTAACGAAATGTTGGAGGAAAACAACTCTATACTAACCCGCTTAGAATCAGCCATCACACCAGAAGCAGGCATTAAGAAAAATAGTCACGGCTTATCAAGGGAACAAGTAAACTCATTACGTGAGGTGTCTGGCGACTGGGAGATCCTCATTTACGAGCGATTAGATGCTTTTGCTATTCCTCACACAGCGATTGAAATTCCCCCGTGGCTTAAAAAAAGGGGCATGCCCTCCTGTAGAAAGAATAGTATCATTAGGCTCATTGACATTCTGATTAACCGATTAGTCACAAACTCATCCAACCCCCAAGAAGAAGTATGGAATTGGTTTAAAAGCATCGTTGATGAAATGCTACCGGCGCCACAATAATAATTAATCGAACCCAAAGATCTGAAAACTACAGTTAATCCCCGCTAAGCAACTTGCCATATTCTGCTTTTGCTGGTCTTGAGCGATAATTGGTTTTGTATTCGATGTTATCTAAATCCTCCACCATAAAATTGCCTACTTTTTCATTTTCAGTAGTCTTCTCAGAATATGGCAGAGGATCAACATATGATTGATTATTGTTAGCTACCGGGTTGCTCGGGGTCGGAGCTATCGGCGCATGAATCTGAAAACCGTCCTCCGGTCTTGATAATGAAACTAACGATTGCATCGTTGAATGATTGGCCCAGAATTCGCCGACTATCCCACTGCCTATCCAAGTATTAATCAGTGCACTCTCGGCAACATCAATCTGGAATCTTGCAGCTTTTTTCATTGGCTTAGCTTCAACGGGTCTAGAAAAGGATAAGCCTCTCAGCGCTGAACCATAAACAGATAGATACAATTCATCAGTTTCTACGAAATCAACCGATGAGCCTCCAACATACGCCAGCGTAAGAGCATTAAATGGACGGTTCCGCTCAGCGGGCGGATTCTCAAACCGGCAACTTAAAAAGGTTAACGCAGAAAGCTTACTCCCCACTATAGCAAGGCCATGACTGGGCGCAACTACCGTGCCAATACAACCTCTTTCCAATACATCTAAAGCTATTCCCGCAGATCTAACCGTAGCCATTTGTTCGCTCACGCTTTTAGCAAATGCGCTTGCGGCGTCTCTGAGCTCCTTTTCGCTCACAGGTAAAGCCGCAATACCTGAAGATGGAGAATAGAGCCAAGTTGCCGGCTCATCCATTTCAACCGCGATACCTCCTAAATGCTGAAGCTGTTCAAGCATTCTGGCGCCCGCGGAAACCCGAAATTTTGGTGTGCTGAGAGTAGTTTCTCTGCTGGCCCAAACTTTATCAAAACATGAGTCTTCCTCGTCGGCACTCACGAGCATTTCATTTGGACCGTCACAAATTGTGCAATTGTCAAAAAGGGCGCCATCGAAAATACAATTTACAAATATTACCCCATCAAACTTGCATTCAGTAAACCTCGTACTACTAAAATCACAGTTCACGAAAATAACTCTCTTAAAAACCGCAAGAACTTGATCGCATGTCCATCTTACATTTGCAATAACATAATGACTAATATCGACATCTAGTTGCCTTATTTTTCCTTGATCAGCGTCGCGAAAATCAAGACGCCTACCAAGCGTAGCTAATGGGGAGGCAATAACAGCTTCAGCCAGTCGGGTCTGGTCTTCTCGATACCCACTGCTCCAAGCTTGCAGCGCGCCAGATAACTGATCATGAAAAAGAGATATCGTTGATTCTTTGGAATTCCATGAAACCTGGCAAATATGAACAGCAGCCAGCCACCGAGACGCAAGGAAAAAGACACGCACTAGATGCTTTAGAGCTTTTTTGGGAGGTAATCCCAGCCATGGCCCAGAAGTTCGATCAAGCCTATCGTCTTCCCAGGGGATTGAATCCAGACCAATAATCGGGATGCTACTGCCATCGTCCCGCCGCTCCATCATCCATTCGTGGTCATGAGTAGAAGTAGTGCCAAAATCCTCTTGCTTATCTATATCCTGGATTTGCAAATACTCATCTTCAAGCATCTTATCTAAAGCAGCATTGGTATTTAAGTGTTGCTCAGGATCAGCTCTAACAAAATCAATCTCCTCACGATTTGCTTCTTTAAATAGATCAAAGAGATTTCTTGATTCTTTGTAGTTCGCCGTATAAAGAAACGGAATCATGTTTGATATCTGCTCAAAAATCAATGGTGTAATCGCGTCCATTACTGGCCCCCGCCTAAGCACAATCTCACAATGATTGAGTTTCTGCTCAACAAGTTCATAAAAAATCTTTTCCCGAACCCGTGAGCAAAAAATGTCTGAATCTTCTCCGTCGATAAAATTATTCAAGATTGTGCTATTGATATGCAGCGATCCATTCGAAGCATCTTTTGATTTCCAAAATAAATCATAAAGAAGTGATTTAAGTTGGAGGAGCGTTGTTGATTGAGAATCCTTTGAAGCATCCCAGGCATTACCCAATCGATTGACCACCTCAGCATCAATAATCTTTTTGTTTTCGCCCTTTTTTCCTAGAATAACTTCTTTGATTTCATCCGTGTCCTGGATCGACTTAAGTTCATATTTATTGAAACGATTGCTGGAGACAAATACATCCAGAAGAGTTTCAAGGCGATAAGAAAATTCTGACCGAAGCGAAAACAGAATTTTTATGTTTTTCGAGTATTCTTTGCCACTAACACTATCAACCCAATTCTTAAATGAATTCCTTTCTTCTGCGGTTGATTTTCTCAGAAATTCCTCAAATTGGTCTAATACTAATAAAAGCTCCTTGCCGGTCCTTTCACGAGCTAAGCGAGCCAGCGCATCAGTGAAGCCATTTGGATAATTTAACAAAGCAGTATACAAATTAGGAGCAAGTTTCTCGCTTTCAAGTACTTGGGTCGAAAGCAGCATCTCAAAATCTGCAGTTGGCAGTTCTTCATTTGTAGGCCCGACCTTTGACCAATCAGAACAAGTTATCACATGATATTGTGTTGCCAATTGTGGACAAAGGCCTGCTTTCAGCAACGAACTCTTGCCAACACCGGTTTCTCCGTGCAGCATAAGAACACGCCGCTCTTTGAAAACCTCGATAATATTATTAATGTCAGCTCTTCTCGCAATTAATTGATTTGGATTTTCAACAGGCTCGGGACGCCATGGACAAAGCAGCTCTCGCTCGTCAATTTTCATGATTGATTCACGCCAAGACATTCGTGTAGCATCAAGCTGTAATTCCATTTTATCTACCCGTTCCTTCATCTTCTATTTTGCAGTAAGTCCATGTCAACCTGCTGACTGGATCAACCTGAATATTCTGAGCGTGGCCAACAGCATCTAATGATCGCTCTTCATTCTTACCACTCAGTGGTCTGCTCCTACCTTCTTCGTCTTCCAAATGCTTCCTGTAATGCTCAAGATAGCAGCTAAAGCTCAAAGCATCATCCTCAATAAGTGCAATTTCTTTCCAGCGTAGAATGGAGCGAGCTTTCCTATTAACACTTTGTCTTCTGCTGATCGCAATACCAAGCGCTTTTTGACGATTCGGGGCGCCAGGCCCAAAGCTTGACCCTAACATTTGCCCAACCAACCGATACCGCAGCGCAGAATTTGCAATATTGACGCCTAGCAATGTCCAGTAGCGCCAGTACCCTCTACTTTGTGCGCCACGTAAATCAGCGGGTAGCGCAAAACGCTCACTGGTGTCTGCCTCCGGGAGGACGGCTGCCATCGCCTGGTAATCTTCAATAATAAGACCGTGCCGCAACTTGAGATTTCCTCTTGCAGCTTTAATTTTGTCACCTTTTTCACCATACAACATATCAAATAGCTCAAACTTTGATTTCTCAAAATCGCGAGCAAGCGTCAAGGTGTCAGACCCATCATTTGGATCCCAGTCAAAGATATCATTCTTATCTACCGGCAGTTGGACGAGTGGTGATCCACATAATTTAACAATAATTGGCATGGTTGAATCATAAAGAACATTCCTAACAATCTTTGATGAGATGGCATTTGTTTCCTCTTGTCTGGACTGAATAAGAAAGAATGCCTGTTTCCCTGGCCTGCGAATCATATTCACTGCATCTTGACCGGTGCTCGCCTTTGTAGGATGTACAATATAACCGATCCAAGCCTGTTGTCCCTTTTCTAAAACATCGCAATCTCTTTCGTCACGAACCACTTCCCCAAAAATAACATTAACCGGTAAGATTACCATAAAATCATTTTGATAAAAGTGCCACATTGCAAGTTCAAGCTCAATATCAAAAGTAGTAACAACTGCAACTGCATAAGGTGGATTATTCATGCTTACTGAATCACTGCCATCCTCCGAAGCGGGCGCTTCATCTTTTAAGGATGTGAAGGTCTGGCTGTCCATGTCATTAAGCCGATCACCCTCATCTTCTGACGGCACTGCTTCGGCTCCCAAGGAGGAGGAGGCCTGATTATCTATGTCATTAGATTGGTCAATATTAAGTTGTTCATCCAGATATTCCTCCTGTTTAAGCCAATCTGGCACATTGTTATCGCCACCTAAGCCAGTACCGTCAGTATTTGATTGTTGCCTACCACTTAGAAGTGTTTCTTCAAGATGCTTCGCCTCTTTGCAAATTGCCGCCTGAGCACCCAAGACTTCTGTGTAAGTTCTGTAAGCGCGATCATGGTCCTTTAAATCACCTCCGGGCTGATTGCTAGCTTCTTGCAACTGATTGCTGCGACTGACGGTAAGCTGCTCCAGATCGCGTTCGATCGCATTACGAATTTGTTTATAAGTAACCCCTAGCGGTTCAATTCCTGTTAATCTTGCATCATAGTATCGATCATCATTTTTGCTTGTGTTGTCATCAGCGGCCTGGATGTCGATAGCAATTAATTGCTCCGCCCAATCCGGATAGACATCTGGAGCCTCGGGATGACGAAGGGTGTCTACTAAATAATGTCGAGCAATTTCTGTAAGCAGCAAAAGACTTCCGGAACTCACATTGGCTGTGTCGTAAGTCTTACTTATTTCTCTTTGCATCATCTCTGCAAGACTCTTGAGAGTTGGTAGCTGGTCGCTTCGTACCCCACGCATCTTATTTTCGTGCTCCTGTGTCACGTCGCTACTTCCTGCATCGGGTATTCGAGGTTTGTTTACTCGGCTAATTGCCCCAATTAAATCCTCCAACGAAGCTGCAGCTCTTTCGAAAAAAACCACTTCGGGGGTTCTTGGGTCCTCATTGGAATCCGGCCAACTAAACCCCATTTGAGTAAGATCTAAAAGCTGATCAGCCGCCCTATTAATTGGGATTGATCGCACTGTCTTGGAAAAGAAATACGCCTTTGTAATCGAATAGGCCGCTATTAGTACCGCTCTTTGCACATAATCATATCGTGGGGACCTTTCGTCGAGCTGGTCGTTTTTTTCACTCTCAGAATTAGTCAGCTTAAAAGAATCTCTGCTTTTTAGTAAGTTCCAAGCAAATTCTGTGATTTCATCCAGTTCCTCTGATACGGGATAGCGCGCATTTTTTATCTCAGCTAGTTGAGTTCTAAGATTGCTTAAAAAACAATCTTTATTTGGCTTATCCGGAAGCGAATCAAGAACTTCGGAACCAAGAACCATCGTGATCCATGGGACAGGAATTCCGCTTTCTCCCTTTGCATCAAGATAACCACTTTTTGCAACAAGCGCACTACAGATTTTTGGTCCCTCGCTACTAAAACGCGAGAAATAATCTTCGACTTGAGAGTATGACGCGTCTTCTTTCGGTGAGCTAGTTACAATTAAGTTGGGAACAGAACTTTCCGGCATTGTCTAATCCTCACATACATCTGATGATTTACTGGCAGTGTTAACAGAATATCTTATTGTATCTTCTAGCACATTATTAAGTGAGTATCCATCTTGAGTAAGAGGGGTCTCTGCCTGAATGGTCATCAATGTCGCACCAGATTCAGCTTTAGTGAAACTATCGACCACCGTTACTGCCCTGAAGGAGCTTAGTGAACCACGGAGGCCATGAATGATTTTTTCAGTATCGACAACAATAGGCTTCCTTGTTGTATTGTGAATAACGAATTGTCCGCCATCCTCGATATCTGATATCAGGTTTTTGAGGATTGGACGCTCTGGGCAAGGCAAACCAAGGAATGCAGCTATATGATCAAGCAAGATACAAGGCTCCCCTCTCTCCGCAGACAGTTGTGACGAATACCTTGTTGAGCCTTGAAACCTGGGGTTAATTTCCGTAAACAGAAGTTTATCACCATCAAACAGATAGTCTATACCAAATGCCCCAAGAAAGCCTTGACTGCACAACCAGTTACCAATTACTCTTGCAGACCATTCGATTTTTTCAATAATCTCTACAGGCAAGTGTCGCATGTACCCAAAATCATTGCCGCAATACCCGAATCGCCAAGCCGTACACGCAGGTACTCCGATTAATTGCACAGAAGGAAAATGGACAGTCACCCCGTCTTTCCATACAACAGCACCAACGTTAATGGGCAGACAGTTGTATCTATACCTTGATACGCTGATGTGGCCGTCACTAGTTGTTGGCCACACCTCTTGTAATCTATCAGTCGAATCCACCCTGATCATACCGTAACCACCAGAACCACGGCTTGGCCGCATGACAACAGAGCCATCAGCAAGCAAGGACTCTGCGACAGCAATGTCATCCCTTGTTAAGTAGGACCACTCCAGCCAATCAATACCCAGCTTTGATAAAGAAGTTTCCACCCATGGCTTGTACTCAAAAGCACTCTGCTGACCGGAAAGAAGCCCGAGGTAATCGCACGTATGATTTCTGACAAAACTAAGATCAGAAAGAAAACCACAGGGACGATAAGCAATGAGAGCACTATCGTAACTCATTGCTGCCAACATGGCTGTATGGAATTCCTGGGTGGAAGGGTGTTTGAGGTAATTGTCAATCTCCCAGTTATCAAGATCAACTCTATAACCAGCCAACTCTTCCCAAGATATCGAGCGCTCTAGCGCCCAGTTATACTTATCGATGATACTAAAGCTACCGGAGAATTGGGGAATATCAGCTAGTGACGTCGCATCGCCACCGCGTGTGCCGAACCAATACAATCGCTTGCGTCCAAGAGCTTTCTCAATCTGCTTGATTAACTGCCCTCTTGAGGTGGTCATGCTCTTACCTACTTCGCCTCCTAAGCGTTGCGCCTGAAAATCTATGTGCTTCAAACGCTTGGGCCTCATTTATTAATTGTTGCCAAATGCAGCTCCAATAAGCTATTAACATGCAAGATAATAGTATAACGCACTCATGATTTCTGATACCGAATTAGTGCCATCAGTTCATAACGACCTTTTGGAGATACTCGACAATGCCTATGCTGAACCCATCGCAAGAACTCAAAATTCGGATCCTTGCAGCGGGCCTAACAATAACAAATGAAGCTCGGGCCTGGCTATCAGAATCGACGCAAAACAAAGGGCTTTCCTCTGCTGACTACGCTTCGACCTCAGGAATAATTCTTCGCTTGAGTGATGATGTTTGGGTAAATGCCCCTATTGAAGATTACAACCCGAACTTTGTCCATGAATCCTTAGCCACTTTAGATCACACGTCAAACGGCCTTACGATACGATGGGGCAAAGTTGAAATTCCGGCAGAATACTGCCTGCCACCAGCCTACCATAGCTCGAAACAAATGGCTGCTTTCCCGCCTTACCTACTGTTTACACACGCCGACAGAGCAAGACTATCCCCAATGAATGGCTGTTCAATGGGGTGTAGATTTTGCAATATACCATTTGAAAAGCCTGCGCCAAAATATGAACTTTTTTCACCGCAACTTTGTATTGATGCTCTTAAAATTGCAGTAAATGACCCCATCCAACCCGCGCAGCATATTATGATTTCCGGTGGAACTCCCAAAGCCGACGATATCAGTCACCATAAAATAATGTACCAGGAAATACTCCATGCATTCCCCAATATTGATATTGATATCATGATGGTACCCATTCCAGGCTTGTTAGATGTTGCAGAATTAAAAAAAGCTGGCGTCAACGAAATATCAGTTAATCTTGAAGTTTTTAATGAAAAGCTTGGACGACAAATAACTCCACAAAAGTTCAAATATGGACGAGAGCTCTATCTTGATTTCATCGAAATGGCCACTCAAGAATTAGGTGCCGGGAAAGTGCGCTCGATGCTGCTCGTTGGGTTGGAACCTTTGGAATCCACTTTAGAAGGAGTAGCCGCTATTGCAGAACGCGGGGCCATACCCGTTCTCAGCCCATTTAGGCCTGATCCCATCACGCCGCTGAAAGATACAGCACCTCCCTCGTACGAACTAATGCGAGAAACCTATTTACGCGGACAAGAAATTGCCATTAATCACGGAGTCCTGCTTGGCCCAAGTTGCCCACCGTGCACACATAATACACTCAGTTTTGCAGAAGACGCTAACGGCGCAATAAAATACAGGCATACACCTCCAAAGATGCTATAGTTCATTACCCCAAGAATTGCATCCTAACTCGGCTCTTTTCCAGAGCCCTTGCAGCGGGGGCACTTGCCGCTACCACCGCAACCTCCACAAGGACTATTGGTCATGCGGTTCCGACCGCTGCCTTTGCAACTGGGGCATTTCCCGCTTCCTCCACATACAACACATTTTGACATTTTGGCTCCTTTCGCCGTTCGATGAATCCTTACTACTATAATTGCAGGCTTATAACCTTGGCGCTAGATCTCGCAGATTCTTGGAACTTCTCGCTTCGCTCACCTCTGGACAATGATTGTATAATCTGAGCCGGAATACTGATTTGACGACTCAATGCGCGCATAGTAAGTCACACCTGCGGTAACGTTAAAGGCCAGCGTGGTCTCTGTTTGCTTGCCCGCAACATACTGATGCGCCAGCGGTTTCACTGAATCAAGCGGATTGATCCCTTGCACCGCGTCAAGTCCTGCTCGTGCTTCTTCTGCAGGAGTTCTCTGCTTGTTTAAGTCAGTAGAGGCGTATACATAGATATCCCAATAATAATCGGCACTATTAAGCTGAGGCGTCTTTAGCTTCACCTGCGCTTTTCCACTAGTTTGTGTTGTGAACTTATACCGATTAGTCACGTTCTCGAAAGTGTCCGAAAGATGTCCCGTGACCAACGCCCCCACTGATATTTCTGCCGCATCTTGATAGGAATCCCCCGGTTTGATTATCGACGAGCTTGGCGTAGATGCTGAGGTGTTCTCAGTTGCTTTTTGGCCCTCTGACCCACTCGACGATGAAGCGGTGCTATTCGTCGCATTTCCTGCGGCAGTTGGCAAGGAAACAGATGATGAGATCGATTGAGACGAAGAGTTCACCGGGTTCTTTATCGAACCCAGTGTACATCCAATCACAAAGACGGTTATTGCAGCCAAGGCGACTACCGCCACCTTGTTACGCAACGTCGCCTTATTCCAACGGCTCTGAATTTGGCCCCACCAGCCCTTGGCTTTTGCTTGCAACTGCTGACTTGGGATATTAAATCTTCCAAAGCCTGACCCCACAACACTAGTACCACTAGGGTTCGCACTCTGAGGTTCTTTACTGCCAATAGCAGAAGCCCTTGCTGGCGCCAGTCGTCGCCCTCCAGAGGCCTTTGTCTCAAGCTCACACCAAGGACAATAGCCCGCACCGCTCCAGTATTCATGCGCGCGATTGTGGCCGCAGGCAACTAAGCTCTTGCGAAGCACATCCAATGCCTGAAACCAGAGATAGGAGCCCGGTCGCTTGCTGGGATCTGAAAGACCCCCAACAAACGCCTGACGAAACAGCTCAACCAGACCGCCCGGCAAGCTTGAAAGGGACGGCGCCCATTTACTGAAAGTCAGAGTTACTCCAGCGCTCTCAAACAAGGGCACTTGTTTCTTCGCGATGCATTCCCCCAAGTCAGGGAACTCATCACAGTAAAACGGATGCACGCCTTCCATTAGCAGTTCGTAAATAATGACAGCCAGCGCAAAGTTATCACTATGTTTTGACATTGCAGTAATATCTACGTGAAGTTCTGGCGCCATATAAGGAGGCTGGCCGACAGTACAAGGTAAAAGGGTCCCGTCATCGTCAAAAACAGAAATCGAATCCAGGTCGATGAGCTTGATCGCACCACCAGCTTGCACAAGTATATTGCCAGGATTAACGTCACCAATTACCACGTTAAGTTTATGTATTTCATAAAAGCATGTCGCAATATTCTCAGCAACCGTTATATAGTACTTCCAGCTCTTATCTCGTTTTGCTGGATCAAACAGCATGCTGAGCTCTTTCCCATTTTTCACACGCTGCATCAAGTAGCCACAAAACTGTTTACTACCACCCGTGACCTCATAAACGGGGGCTATCGGCCAGGCAAAATTGTCACTGAACGCTAAGGCTCCATCAGCATCTTTCTCACAAAGCAACTCGACCTTACGCTGGCGTAGCCCATCTCTCTTATCTGGCTTGAATATTTTAGCCGCAAGAAGCCGCTTTCCTCCGGCAACCGACTCCACAACTGCAAACACTTCCCCCTCGCCACGACCACCAAGCTTCTTACCAAGACGTATTTCAGCGCCTCCAGCAATGTATTTCATGTCATACCGCCCTACCCAAATTCTCTCTGCTTACAGATGAAAAACAATGGCCATAAATATGACGATAACAACCAGAGAAAAAAATCCTGCTAACGCAATCAGAGCTATCAAAAAAGCCCACTCTATCATGCTCCACTGAGACGAGTACGCATCTAACGTCTCTAGTGCGCTAAACCCCTCTGCAAGAGGATCCGTTGTTCTCTGGATGACCGCGACAGATTCATTTGCACACTCCTGACTGTCCTGCCCGTCCGTAGTCGTGCTCGTTTTGGCCTCCAGAGAAGGATACAAGCGCCTTTGGTAGTTAAGCGCTTCATCAGCCGTTATTTGTGGCACATAGTAGTCCGGTTCCTTTTCAGCAGGAACAATCGCCTGGTTGAATAAACAAACCAGTGTGAGGTCATCGTTAGTACCTCTCGCTTCAGGTTCTGTTTGAAAATAGGTCAATATCTCCTGGCCCATTTCTTCCGCCTCTTCTTGAGTATTGATCGGAGCTACCGCCCGATCAATAAAAGGACGAACCCTAGCCCCATACAAGGGGGGCGTTTTCTCACGTAAAGAAGGCAAACATATATGCTCATAAAGACCATCCGTCATCAGTGCTATTGCACAAAATGGACCAGGCTCGTACCCAAACCGCCAATACTTTTCACCATAAGAAAGCGGTACGGTCTCATTTGCCAGGGCGCCTTTCATCTGTCTGGTAATCAGCTGATAATCACCTGCTGGAGTAAGAGCAATGGCGCCGCTGTCACCCACGTGTCCGTATGCCAGGTGCTCACCGTCATACACCACTATTGTGAACGTCGAGCTGTAGTCAAGAAGGTCCTCCCCGCCTGCAGCCACTTTAACCTGCTGCAACGCCTCCCGAAAAGCCGCCTCCAACTCAGGAAGAACATCGGCGCATAAGCAGCCGGACGAAAGATGTCCGGCCAGATAGGCTGTTGCGCTCTCAGCTGCCAATCGCGCACCAACCGCTGATCGTGAGCAGGAGCCCAACCCATCTGCTATTGCAGCAACCAAAAGCCTATCACCGACAGATCTGATCGAAAACGCATCCTGACACTCAAGACCAAGAGCTTCATGCGAGTTGCCTTTAAGCTTTAGCCCGTAATGCAGCAACATGGCCGACCCCCTAAACAGTCATTGTGATCTGATGCAGCGTTGCAGGAGCAGTAACTGAGAGCTGCTGCGAGCCGTTCGAATTACGCGCCGCTGCTAAACTATTAGAAACAAACTCGAACAAACCCGCAAAATCTGTGCCCGCAAGCGTAAAGCAACGATCAGGATCGAATATGCCTTGCATATTGCCAAGATCATAGCCATCAACACCGACACAGTACCCCAGCACACCCTTACTGGCTTCAAGGTCTTTCAGGCGCTTAGCGGCAGCCGTGCAGTCCTCAGTAGGCATACCATCGGTAATGCAAAATACCCATGACCGATAATAGGGCGTCGAGTTCTGCCGATAGAGGTCTTTGCGCTCAGCGATCTTTTGCAAAGCCATATCGAGCGCTTGACCGAGCGGAGTGCCGCCATCAGCGGTATAAGATGTTGGCGTAAAAGCGCTTGAGGGCCTGAAGTCCTGGTCGAGTCTTACGTCACCGCCAAAAGAAATAACGGCGATATCAATAGCGCCACGATCTTGCTCCGCCATCTCTTCAAAAGACTTCTTGAAGTTACGCATGCCCTCGTTGAGTTCCTGTATCTTCTGCCCCGCCATTGAGCCCGAACGGTCCAGCAATAGAACACAGGCGATATGCTGGGCGTTGATATTTTCAATGTCCTGGTTTGCCGCATCATTTGTCGGATTAAAAAACTTCATGCTGCTTAGGTCTTTCATGTTTGTCTCCTTAGAACGTTTGCTTACGGGTAATTACTGATAACTACTGTCCCGTCCGGAGGGGTGGGCAACAAGCTGCTGCCTACCCCGGACGAGTTGACGATCCTCCTAATCGTCTTCAAGTTCACGACCACAAACCGGACATACATCCAGATCTGTGTTTGCGGCCCAACCGCAACCTTCGCAGTGCTTATCCTGCTTCTGTGCCATCTTGCGCCTCCTCTCTCTTGGCATCATTCGCCGTCAGCCTCCTCTCTCTGTTTGCTTGCGCTCCTAGATTAGCGCGTTCGCTTCTGAATCCCCCACCTCTCGCATACTTCTGGTACGCACTTCTATCACCCGCTATGTGAGGTACCGTGAAGTCCACTGGTTGCCATGTTTATAGCAGCCCCAATCTTCGAAAAACTTGCCAGCCTCCTCAAGAGCATGCTCCAGATCGGCTCTTGCAATTGGGGAATTCTCAGGGATATCTGAGAAAAGTACGGAAAAACCGTTACAGCCGCGATCATACATAGCCAGGATTTCTCCGCCTGACTTCAGCTCGCCGGTAACCCTCAAAACATCGTTAACGGGATCGTACGCTGCCCCCAGAGGCGAAGATTCATCCATTTCCCACTTGCAACCAGAAGCTTCCAACACCCCAAAAAGAAGACAGGCGAGGACTCCTTCAGTTTTTGTTGTTCCTTCATAAACAGGGATCTGAATCCGGTCCAGTCCGTCCGGCACTAATAAAGTAGCCCCAACAAAATACGCTGACATATAAACCTCCAAAATGGTCTTAGTGATGGATGATTACGATAGTTTCTTCGCCAGGTTTAGGATCGTTCATGAGCATAATTTACCTCCTTTCGCACTCTCTCGAACTAACTTCCTTGTTAAACAAAAACGGGATCATTTGGAAATCATTCTATTTTGTTTGCGCGCAAGATTCTGTCTCTCGCAGACTTTTGGTAGCGACATCGCTTGAACGCGCAATGTCTCTCGTGTTACCAACAATCTGCGAGACGAAGCGGTGAAAAAGAAAGCATTTTAAATTAGATCATGTCGTACTCAACTACAAGCAATCGAACGGAGGTGACGATAAAAAAACAGCAACACGATAGCAACCCTACGGCAAATCAAAACATTCACAGAAAGAAGGAATCATGAGCTACAACAACTACAACACCAATGGCAAGAAAACCGGCTACAGCTCAAAGGGCATGTTTGGCACGACTAATCATTACAACTCCAGCGGCAAGAAGACGGGCTACAGTTCACAAGGCATGTTTGGCACTACTAATCACTACAACTCAAGCGGTAAAAAGACTGGTTACAGTTCTAAGGGAATGTTCGGCAACACCAATCACTACAACTCCAGTGGCAAAAAGACGGGTTACAGTTCGAAAGGCATGTTTGGCGCTACTAATCATTACAACAACGCCGGCAAAAAGACCGGTTACAGTTCGAAAGGATGGTTCTAATCTGTTCATCTCGCTTCAATAAACCCTTATGCAACTGCGGCGGAGCTTCCACTTGCTCCGCCGCAGTTGCATAAGGGCCATACTGCGGATATCGGGCCGTGTGGCACGTTAAACACCTGTTCTATCCACCAACAACCCCGCATTATCGGCCCCAACCAGAAAGGATGTCACTATGAGCTATTTCCGCGAGTGCTATCTTGAGGGTGGCTATGAAGCAGACCAGGCTGAGAGAGCAGCCAAACGTAAAGCGTTCACCGCATTCTGCATCAAACTGGAACGCCGTGACCCACGCACCACGCTTCGCAAAACTGAACCGTCGCATCATTGGGCAAGAGGCCTTCGTGTCTTCCCTGCTGGAGCAGACCATGCTCCAAATCCATCGCATGCGCCTCGTAACACAGGGGGCTGACGAGCAAGCGCTCCCCCGCCTCGCCCCGACTTTCGTCATCGGCTCCACGGCCTCTGGCAAGAGCTTCACCATAGAAACTTTCTTCAAGGAGCTCGACATTCCGCTTGTTACTATCAACGCGGCCTCTCTTACCTACAGCTCCTACTACGGTAACTCGCTCGACGACGAGCTTGCCCGCATTGTCAACCTCTACAGCACCGAGCCCAAAAACCGGTCGCGGTCCTCTGGGACGAGATCGATAAGATGATCACCCACAGGGACAGCGACTCCCTCAGCCCTCAGTCAGAGATCCTGAAATATCTTGAGGGAAGCGTCTATCGAGGATCACGTCGCCATAGCTCTTCAGACAGCCTCTGAGAAAAGATGCCCTGACTCGCATCGTCTGCGAGAGCGACGGCAGCTTGCAACAGCGTTACAGCTCCCTGCTGCCCGGACGTGCCAAGCTGGTTATCACCAGCGCTGCCGCCAGCTTAATTGCTGATGACGCCCTGAGTTCAGGCCTTGGCGCCCGAGCGCTTGACCAAGAGGTTTCTGCTCTGGTCGCCCGCGCGAACCTGCTCTGCCTGCGCAACCAGCTCATCAACCAGATCGTCATCGACTGCCCTCAGGGATCAGACTCGCTGACCCTGGACATCTGCACCAGCGCCAACGGCCTACGCAGCATGCGCTGCATAAAGGAGGCGCATGACCGGGGCAGCTAGTTTGTTGTTGATAGCTTCTTTTCAGTGAAAATATGCTGACTGCACATAGACAAATGCTTGCTGGCCACCTTAGACACCCAGTCACACGCGGAGTGTTTGATACCCCCGTTTTTGATTTTACTCATCAAAACGCCGGCTCAAAGAGTTGTGTCTCGGAAAACTACCAAAAAAACCGGTCAACTCAGATGACGAGAGTTCGATCTCTGCGATGTCAAGCCAGCTGCCATGTTTCGGTGTGTGATGTATCTCCAGACGTCTGGCATAACCGAGTGAATATTGCACGCTGGTTCAAAGGCTTCGTAAAGCGATGAGATGTTGTGAGTGTTGAGATTGTCTGCAACCAGCACTATCTTTTCGGCATCCGGATAACACTCATCTAACAGCTAACCGACCTGATGCGCCCAGTCCTTTTTGGTACGTCTGATGCAAGCTTCCGCATGCCTCCAGCCAGCTAAAGGCTCGCAGAACATAAAGATCGAACAGGTACTCTGGCGAATATATTCGTTATCGATACGTCGCATCATGCCAGGCCCAGGAGAGATCGGCTCTCTGGCTTCGCCAAGAAGCTGTTGAGGTTTTTCATCCATATACACAACAGGAGTTTAACCTGTCCGAAAAAGAAAGCGTCATAAATCACTGAGCTCACTGCACGCATTTATCACATTTTGTCTGGAGCCCTCAACTACTAATACGTCACTTTCGAAGTGACAATGTACATGGTAAGCATTTTCAATCATATCGAGTCGTGAGCGTCCAAACGAAAGGAGCCGTGGCTTGGTCAAAGCCCGCTTCTTTGCAAAACTCATCGATATACGCTCTGAATAAGTCACTGGCTTATGAACCTGTTTCGTGACCTGTTTAACGACGCCGCTCTGCAAAGAAAACTGCAGAGCTCTGTCGGAAGGATTGATCATTTGCACGTAGAGCGGATCATAGACTTCACCGCCATCGGTAAACGATATCTGATAATAATTAAGAAGCTCGAAGGCGCGCTGAATCACGCGGTTATCGCGCGATTCTATTTTGGCTTCTTGCGTTCCAGCCTGATTATTGAAAGCACCTGTCATAAAAAACTTGATATCCTCAGACTTCGCAGCAGCTCTGAAATTTTGCATTGAGTCCTTCCTATGACGCCCCAGGGTTATCCGGTGGATCACATACCGTCGAGCAAGATCGTCATATAAAGCGTCGAAAGTCCGTTGGCTTGGGGCGGCAACATACAGACACCACTTTC
>Ga0123357_10004468_pt1 | contig 16427 bp, 7 predicted proteins | sample TergutEmb28metaG_FD_89873 | JGI IMG/M metagenome (GOLD analysis project Ga0123357, IMG submission 89873) | Embiratermes neotenicus P4 segment gut microbial communities from Petit-Saut dam, French Guiana - Emb289 P4 | ecosystem: Host-associated > Arthropoda: Insects > Digestive system > Gut ... | reverse complement strand
TGGTTATACCGGAAAAGAGGCTTTGATAGGCAATATTGTAGAAGACAGCGCCGGAAACGTATATCTTCCTTCAATGGACGCGCTGGTCGGTTTCAATCCGCAACAGTTATTCATTCAACAATTTAAGCCAAAATTAAATGTTCAATCTATATATATTTCAACCGACAATATCAATTGGCAAAGGGCGGATACATCGCATTTGAAATTTTCTCACAAGATGAAAAATATACGGTTTTCCTATATCGGGCTTTCTTATTCGCAAGCCCAAAACGTCCGCTACCACTATCGCCTGCTCGGTTTCCAAAACAATTGGAGCGAACCGTTGAAACAACGCGAAACGACTTTTAACAACCTGCCGCCGGGCGATTACACATTCGAGATTTATGCCGATGCAGGAACCGACGAATCGCGCAGTGAAACTCAATCGTTCACTTTCTCCATCAAACCCGCTTTCTGGCAAACGGCGTGGTTTCTTATATCCGGCATCGCTTTCCTGATGCTGGCAAGCGCAGGCATCGCGCTTTACGTTCAACGCCGGAAAAACAAAGCGCTGTTGGAAAAACTTCGCGCCGAGAAAGAACTCAATGAATTGCGAATCAGCAGTATCCGACTAAAAGCCATTCCGCATTTCAATGCCAACGTGCTGGCTGCTATCGAATACTATATCGCCAACCGCACGAGGGAAGAAGCGATGCGAATACTGGGTATTTATTCCGATTTCACTTTTAAAACGCTGAGCGATGTGGACAAAGCCGCTCGTCCGCTCTCCGAAGAATTGACTTATGTGAAGATGTATTTGGATTTGGAAAAGATACGTTTTCTTGACAAGTTTGACTTTAAAATCAATGTTGATAAAAATGTAGATGAAGATGTGCAATTGCCGAACATGATTCTTCATACTTATTGCGAAAATGCGGTCAAACACGGGCTTATGCCGCTGAAATCGGGAGGGATTCTCGCCATCAATGTATCGCAACGCGACCGGATTGTATTCGTAAGCGTGGAAGACAACGGCGTAGGACGAGACAACGCCGGCAAGAATCCATATATCCACAGTACAAAACAGGGACTTTCCATTCTCAACCGGCAAATTGAAATTTACAACAGTTTCAATCACGAGAAAATCAACAGTCAGGTAAAAGATTTGTTTGAATCGGGAAAACCGAGCGGCACACGCTTTACGGTGGAAGTGCCGTTGGATTTTGAATATGGACTGGGGGATTGAGGGAGTGAGGGATTGAAAAGTTTTGGATATATTCATTTTTTCATTTATATTTGCAAACAATTTTATTTCGCACAAAAATATTAAGTAGTAATATGAATTTTATACAACTAACACAGTATTTTAAACTAACCTACAATGTGGCTTCATTACTTCTGCAGGATGGATTAAAAACGCTTTGGATTTAATTAAAGAATTATAATGAGTAATACCCTTAAAAAATAACAATGACATGGATACAAACAATATTAGTACAGACATTCTTGATTCTAAAATAAAAAAACTACGCATCGAACTTCCGCATTTTAGTTTTAGTCATTCATCGTCTGAAGAAGAGTCGCAGCATACTTTCGTTGGAAGAAAACAAATACGGAAAAAATTAAAAAAATTGGTTGAGGCTACTGACGACAAAACAGGCGTTTATTTGGTTACCGGAAATCGCGGTGTGGGAAAAACAAGTTTGGTTAATAAGGTAATCAGCCAAACTTCTTTGCAACCTGATTCTATTTTTTTCAAAAACCTGAATTATTTGTTTATCCTTATTTCTGCCGTTATAGGAACTCAATTTTGTTTGCAAGAATTTGGCATTTCTCCTATAAAATTTAATAATACATTTTGGATTATTCTTATTCTTGGTGTTGTCTGTTTCTTTTTACTTTGTTGTTTTAATGGTTTTAGGCATAAAATTTCCAAACAAAAACATAGAATCTGTAAATATTTGAAAGAAATTTGCGATTCCTTTATATTTGGATTAAATGAACTATTTTTTTTAACAAATCCATACAATCCATACAAAACAACACAATACCTATTGAAAATAATTTTCATAGTCTGTTTTGCACAAATAATTTCTTTATACACTGATTTTACTTCCACCTTTGTATTCATTTTTTATTTGGGAGTTGTTTTTGTTTTTATGCTTGGACGATTTGGGAGAAATAAGTGGCGCAATTATAAAAAAGAAAGGCTACCAAGAGGTGGCATTATTTTTAAATTTTTAATTCAAATAATATTTTACGAATCTTTATTTCCATTTTGGACTTATATAAAGAATTACAACCGTGTGTATTTACGCATAAATTTCGGACATAAATTAAACGACGAAAAAGATATTTTACGCTTGATAGCACGGACATTAAGCACCGAATATGATAAATATCATCGCTCTTTTTGGCATGTATTGCCTTGGCGGGTTATGGCATTCGGATTTCTTTTGCTTTTTGCTTATTTGTTTAGCGCCATTGTAGAAAACCAAAAATTTTATAAGCCAATAAAAAATTCAGAATTGTATAAAGCGAGTTCTCAAATATTTTTAGGAGATACTAATTGGAATAAAGGTAGTACTCAAAAAGATATTCTTGATGTAAGAACTTTAGATAATAATGGTTATTTTCATTTATATTTTAATCAAGCCGAAATCAATTTACTTGTGCTTGACCGATTTATTTTTGAAATATCAAAAATTGTGGAAAAAATTCCACAATTTCTTTTTTGTAAGACGAAAATAAGCTTTGATAATGAAATTGTTACCCCAATAAATTATCTCTTTTGGCTAACATTTTTCTCAATGTATCTATTCTGTGTGTTATTATTTCGTTGTCGGTGGTTTACAGCATGGTTTTCTACTCACGGAATAATTAAGCGACAACTAAAAAGACTGAACCGCGACATCACGTATAGCACCGAGCTTGAAAACTCAATAAATATAAAGAGCGCAATCCCGTATTTTGAACCAACAATCGGTACAAGAACAAAGAAATCGCGTGGCGTTGCCGATGCGCGTGAAATAGAAAAAGAGTTGCAGGATATTTTGAATAATGTGCAACGAATACCAATTTTTATGTGTCGCCCCAACTTTGTTATTGTGTTTGACGAATTGGATAAAGTAGAGCCGGGTGAAAGTGAATTAGAAAAAGAAAGCCAAGAAGCGAAAGCCTCTCTATTTTCAATTGATGCTACACGCGAAAGACAAACCGAGATTCTAAAAATTTTGTCCAGTATGAAATATTTTCTTTCAACGGCTCAAGCAAAATTCATATTCATTGCCGGACGCGAAATGTATGATATTTATTTGGCTGACGTTTCGGACAGAAACAATTATATCGGCAGCATTTTCAACGCTGTTATCCACGTGCCAAGTTTTCTTACCGACCACTCTGATGGTACTCATGCAGATATGACTTCGTTGACCGAAGAATTTGTTTGCCGGAGGCTTATTCCTTATTGTTATTGTCCTGAAAAAATGCGTAATTTGACAACTTATCAAGAATATTTGGATGAATATATTTACAAAGGATTAAGTCAAAAGAAAAAAGATATAGATGAGAAAATAAAAGAGAAAGCCTTGAAAGAAAAAGAAAGAAATTATTGGAAGAGGGAAAAAAATATACAATTAGGCGAAGAAAGAGAAATTCAAAAAATAATAGCCATACTGCAACAATTTATCATTTATCTTGCTCATATAAGCAAAGGTGCGCCTAAGAAAATGATGCAACTCTTTGAAACATTCATTGAAGTTTACAAAATTGATGAAAAAGAAGAGGAAAGATATTTAGTTGTGCAACGCTATCACAGTTCTCGATTTTTTTTAACGTTCAGCTATTATAGACAGTTTGCGCTGGGTATTATTGCATACCTGATAACGCCGATTTTTAATCATCTCTCTGAAAGCAATATTAAAGAACACAGCGACAAACTGCTTGTTTCGTCTTTACGATTTGTTGATTTCCTGTTTAAATTTCATAAATATACTTTTTCGTGGAAAAATCTGGATATTTCGCCGGAGCTGTTGGAAGTAAATCATTCGCCGGAACTAAAATCCGTTGTAATAGATTTACTCAATTATTTGGCAGAAATACATATCAACAAGTCGAGTTTCAGCCTTAATGACTACAAATTCGACAGTTTGATCGCCAATGAAATTTTTGCTATGACAGCGACAGATGAGGTTTTCTCGGCTTTGTTCAGTTTTTCGCTCGACGAAACATTACCGTTAAAAAAACATTATCAGAAATTGCTGGGAGAGACATTAAAAGAGTATGAATACCGGAAGGACAAAAACTCTGATGAATTTATCAACGCTATTTCCTCGTTACAAATAGTGTTAGGCGATTTGCATTATTATGATGATCAACTCGAAGAGGCAGGAATATATTATAAAAATGCCGTACAACCGCTTCGCAATTTGAAACCCAAAATTGACGATAAAAGCAAAGATAATGAAGAAGATGAAGACTATGAAACTATGACTCTCGAACAGCTCTACCTGTATGTGCGCAATATGTTGAAATTGGGTATGATTTATGAAAAAAAGAAAGAATATGACTTTGCTTACTTGACTTATGGCGAACTTTGCAAGCGGATTATTCGGGAACGAGATATTAGCATAAAAGAATTAAGAGCCGGAGTTGTATTACGAAAAGTTAAAAACGAGGTTGAATTTTGCGAAGCATCAACAATATTTGAAACAAATAAAGAAGATAAAGTTGTATTTGTAAAAGCAAGCGGATTAGGAGATAAAGAAGCAAAGAAGTATTACGATAATATTGAAATTCCTCAGTTAGAAACGAATGGAGTAGAGGTGCCTGACTCAATAGCATCGCCACAGCCACTATCTTTCCAAAAGATTTCACCCAACACCAACGATATGTTGTTTAAAAAAATGACATACGAGGGTTTGAAACTGCTCTATTTGCCATTTATTGCTAAATTGCAAATACTCGAAAAAAGCCATATTGGAGGTATAACTTCTAACCATTTAGAGCAATTAGAAAAAGAGTTTACATTCCTGACCTCTGTTATAGCCCATAAAGAGGCAAAACTCCTTGAAGCCGACTTCTATTCGCGTGTGGCAGATATTTTGTATTACAAAAACTCAGATTTGAAAAAATGCAATAAAAATGACGATAAAGAAAATAATTGCTCATGCTCTGCTTGCCATTATTATAACAAAGCGCTTTATACTTTGTTAGATAAAGATGAAAAATTGACAGTAATAAAATTACTGTCGGCATGTGTTGAAAAAATCTGTGATGATAGCTGCAATATGAAGTACTATACGGTATTAGCAAGAATACTTTCTGACTGGGGCAATGTGTTCTTTTCTTGTGACGTATTCAATAAAAAGATTGAGAAAAACAAAACATGTTATATCTGTGGTGGAAAAGAATGTAATACATACCAAATGGATAATATTAATTTGGAAAAATATATCAAATATGTCATATCGGAAAGTAATAATCTATTGATAGATAATAAAAATATTTCAAAAAAAGAAATTTCTTTTGCAATGTATGCCATATCATTAAAAGCATATACAAAAGCCAACTTGTATAAACGCTCCGCTTATCAAATATACAAAATGCTTAGTTTACTTGATCATTATAAAATTTATAATGTAGATTTCAATAAACTAAGTCAAAAAGCCATTCGTTCTTTATGGTATGCTACCGAAAATTTGAATATATTTGAGCTGAATAAGCGAAAAAAAGATTTCGGAAAAAACACGATTGATGAAGAAATACCATTGCAAAATCTTTTGGTAGATAGTGAAATTAACAGAATAAAGATTTTGGTGAAAAAATTAGAAATAAAACAAAACAAAGCACCTGAAAATTTAAAAAATTACTACAGTCTGCACATTACTTCTCCTTATAGCATTAATTACAGTATATCAACACGTATTTATCAATTACGGTTGAAAACTATTGTTAATTATGAAGTGTATGATGTATTTAGAAGAATTGCAGCTAAAAAATTTTTATCTGTAATTCATGAGTTTCAGTTGGAGAAGTATAATGAATATGCCGTTGACATAAAAAAGCGTCTGACTTATTTTGTTCTATTATTTATCTTAGAAGATGAGAAGGTTTATGATGAGGCAAATAAAATTTTGAGTAATTCTTTTGCTTTTGATACTACAGAAAAACAAAAAACCATGTTTTTGATTTTAGAAAAACTTATTGCTGAAACAATCTTTTGTTTGAAAGAAATTTCTCGTTTAGTCAAAACTATAGGCGAAACGTATCTTTTCAACCATAGTTTTATGGGGTCAGTGCATGATAAATTATCTTATTGGATAAGAGGGTATGAAGCATATAAAATACTGAAAAAGGATATTGAAGAAGAAAAAAATAAAAACCTTATGAATTTATTTATTAAAAATACAAGTAAAACTAATAGTCTTAAAAATATAATTCATGATTCAAAAATAGACAAATATTTAGAATATTATCTCGGTGAAGAATGGGAAGAGCAATTATCCGGTTATTATGAAAACGAAGCGGCGCTGTCGCATTATCACAAATGTTTAGAAATGCACAGTGAAGGCAGAGCCTATCATACTATGATAGACAGCATGATCTACATCAAAGACGATTACAACGACCGTTCAGACCATTTTAACATTGCAGAAGAAAGGTATATGATATTAAACGGAGAGATAAAAGAAAAAATTGATAAGTTGGAAAAACATTTTAGAAGTTCTAAACTATACGATGTTAATAATTATTTTGAAAATGATCTTGGAAATGATAAGCAATAATAAAAAATATTATGTAAACGTTCGAAGTTTTGAAACAAATTTTTTCGTATTTTTGTAATCAATTTATATAAATAAAAATGTTACGAACAATTTATACACCAGACAGTAACCATATTAATTTTCCGATTCCGGATGAATATATTGGTAAAGAATTAGAAATAACAATATTTCCAATTCATAAAGCCTTTACATCCAAGATAAAAAGGATAATACCGGATGATGCTTCTTTTGGAGCTTGGGCAGATATGGACAAAACAACAGAAGAAATTTGCTCTGAAATCAGATCGAGCAGGCATTTTCGAAATAGAGATTTTTTGTAATGCGTTACCTTTTAGATACCAATATTTGCATTTATTTCCTCAGAGGAAAACTTAATTTTAATAATTTTGTTGAGGGTGAATGGCGAAAAAATTGTTGTATTTCGGAAGTGACAGTTCTTGAATTACGATACGGTGCAGAAAACAGTAATTATCCTGAAAAACATCACGAATCGGTTGATATGTTTTTATGCGATTTGACCGTTCTTCCAATTGTTGAAGCGGTTGATACTTATGCAAAAGAGAAAGTTCGACTCAGGAAGGCAGGTATGCCATTGCATGACGAATTTGATCTTATTATTGGAGCATCCGCTATTGCAAACAGCTTAATATTGGTAACGGATAATGTAAGACATTTCAAAAACTTTGAAGGTATTAATATAGAAAACTGGTTCAAATAATCCCTCAATTCTTAATCCTTCAATCCCTCAATTTATGCCTCGCATTATCATCATTGAAGACGAATATTCTCCCCGCCAAATGCTGCGGGAGAAATTAGAGCAACATTTTCCCGACATGGAAATCATTGCCGAATGTGAAAATGCAGAAGACGCGCTGATAGAGGTTTTGCGGCTGCGCCCCGACTTGCTGTTCCTCGATATTCAGATGCCAGGCAAAAACGGTCTTTGGCTTGCCGACGAACTGATGCGAATGAAAGGCGACACGTTTGCGCCGCCGGATATTATTTTCACCACCGGTTATACCTATTCCGAATATCTCTTGAAAGCCTTTGAACTGGCTGCCATTGACTATTTAGTAAAGCCGGTCAGCATAGAAAATCTTCAGAAAGCTGTCGCACGTTACCGCGAACGCATGGGAATCACAACCGGACTGCAAAACATGATGGATGCCATCAACGAAGAAAAATTGTTGAAATTCAAAAGTCATAACGGTTTGCTTCTGCTTCGTCCCGACGACATTGTTTATATTGAAGCCGACAGAGATTATGCCTGTGTGTTCTTTGCCAATGGCGTCAAAGAAGACATTTTTGAACGTCTGGGCGAAATAGAGAAAAAACTCCCTGACGAAACTTTCCTGCGTGCAGGGAAAAGTATCATTGTCAACCGGAAATACATACGTAAAATAACCGATACCACGCTGCAATTGGTTTCCCCATCTGCGAATTATAAGGTGGAAATATCTCAGAACGCACTCCGACAGCTTAAAGATAAACTCAGTTGACTTTCAATCCTTTTTTCATTTCGTGGATTGCCCCGTTTTTTTGCGTATTGCTATTTCTAAAAATAATTGTACTTCTGCAACAAAAATTTTTTATTCAACAAGTCAAATGTCAATTTTTATTCTGATATTTGCAACAAAAATCATTAATACTTTAAAAACAAAAAAACATGAAGACATTTATTTTCCGCATCCTGTTTTTGGGGATGCTATTGGCAGGAAATGTTTTGCCAACTTATTCTCAATCAAATGAAACAGTAGAGATTCCTTCCGTTGGAGGGAAGACGTTACTAAATTCCGGATGGTATGCCCGCCGAGCCAACGAACTGAAAATTGACGGCAACCGGTTGAGCGCCTCGCCTTTTCAGCCGGAAGGATGGATGAAAGCCACAGTTCCCGGAACCGTACTGACTACAATGCTCGACAACCAACTGTTTCCCGCTCCCGAATTTAGTTTGAACAACAACCTGATACCCGACATTCATGACGTTGGAAATGATTTCTATACTTTTTGGTTCATGCGACCTTTCCTGATAAAAACCCTTCCGCAGGGGCGGCAGGTGTGGCTCAACTTTCGAGGAATCAACTACAAAGCCGATATATTCCTGAATGGCAAACGGATTAATACATCTACTCACGAAGGCATGTTCCTGCGCGAGAGTTTCGACATAACGCCCTACATCAGGAAAGACACCGTTAATCTGCTGGCTGTCATTGTTTATCCGCCCGATTATGCGGGCAATGCCAATGGCGGACAGGGCGGCGACGGACGAATCGCAAAAAATGTTACCATGCAGTTCACGCCCGGATGGGATTGGATACAACCGGTACGCGACCGCAATACGGGCATTTGGGATGAAGTATCCATCACTGTAACCGGAGCCGTTCGGGTTCAAAATCCATACATTGTAACCAAAGTTCCGGGCGTCCGACAGCCGGATGGAAACCAGAAAGACGCTTTCCTCAATACAACGGTGGAAGTGGAAAACACTTCATCCACAGAGCAAAAAGGAACACTGGTATGCGAAACCGAAGGCAACCGCTTAGCCATGCCGCTCACGCTCGCTCCGAAAGAATCGCGTATAGTCCCCTTCAAGGAAATAACGCTCAAAAATCCGCGCTTGTGGTGGCCCAACGGCATTGGCGAACAGGCTTTGCATCCGATGAAAATATATTTTGAATCGAACGGCGCTGTGAGCGACAGCCGCGAATTGCGTTACGGCATCCGCGAAATAACAAGCCTTAAATGTCCCGAAAACGGCGGACGTAAGTTCTATGTCAACGGTCAGCCCGTCTTTATCACCGGCGGCAACTACATTGCATCCGACTGGCTGCTACGCCTTTCGCCCGAACGTTATCGCGACGAAGTGCGTTTTCATGCCGAAATGAATATGCGCATGATACGGGTTTGGGGAGGCGCTTTGCTAGAACGTCCCGAATTTTATGACGCCTGCGACGAATACGGAATATTGGTTTTTCAAGACCTTTGGGGCAGCGGTGATTGCAACGGCGCATGGCAAGACCCGAGCAAGGCGGATTCGCGCGAGAGGCGATGGGAATATCCCGACAATCACGCGCTTTTCCTCGCTTCCGTAGAAGATCAGGTGAAAATGATACGCAATCACCCCAGCCTCTGTTTGTGGACAGGCGGCAATGAATGGGCGCAGGCAAAAGACATTGATGAAAAATTGCACAACGAAATCTTTCCCCGCATTGACCCTGAACGGCTATTCGTTTCCTACTCTACCGATACGCTCTTCACGCGCAACACAATCGGGGGCGTTGGCGACGGTCCTTACGGCATTCAGGAACCCGAATGGTTTTTCACGTTCCACTCTACGCCTTTCAATCCCGAATCAGGCTCTGTCGGTACTCCGGAAATGGAAAGTATGCGCGAAATAATGACGGATGAAGAACTGTCGCAATTTCCGCGCACAGGCATGGGACGGTCAAGAAATATCAATCCTGTATGGCAGTATCACAAAGACCTTGGATACGGCGATCAATTAGAACGTTTCGGTAAAGTGACCGATATTGAAACTTACTGCAAATATGCCCAAGTAGTAAACTACGATCAATACCGCTCTTTCATGGAAGGATGGGCTTCTCATTTATGGGATTGGTACACAGGTATTTTGATATGGAAAACTCAGAATCCATGGACGGCGCTTCGTGGACAGATGTATGACTGGTTCCTTGATGTCAATGCCTGCCTGTACGGCGCCAAGCAAGGTTGCGAACCGTTGCACGCTCAATATAATCTTGCAAGTAAACAGGTAGAATTGGTTAATACGGCTTTGGAAAACCATAATCTTGTCGTCAAGGCGCAACTGTACAGCAGGGACGGCGTGAAGCTCTGGGAAAAAGAAGCGTCATCCACCCTCGCTCCAAATAGCGTTGTGCGTTTGTTTGACATACCGGCGCCTGAAAAAGCAGATGGCGTCTATTTCCTCCGCTTATCGCTGACAGAAGGTGGCAAAGAAGTGTCGCGACACATTTATTGGCTGACCACGCGCGAAAAGGATTATACTACGCTGACGCAGTTACCTGCTTGTAAACCGGTGACAAAACTCACGCTACAAAATCAGAATGGCGTATATAAGGGTACGGTGTCACTGGAGACACAAGACCGGATATCATTCTTCAACCGCATCAAAGTGTTTGACAAGAATACGGGCAAACGCATTCTTCCTGTACATTATTCAGACAATTACATTACGCTGATGCCCGGCGACAAGCAGGAGGTGGAACTGGAATTTGTGTCATCGTTGCCTGCCGAACAGGTTGAAGTTGTCATCGACAGTTGGACGTCTGACAGGTTGCAGTCCACAAAAGGATACTAAGATTTTGCTTTTGTTTGCGAATTATACTAATTTTGTAAGCCAACTTTAAATAGCGCTGCAATTAAAAAACTTATTCGCATCTTAAGCTGGTCAATACTTGTATTGGGTATCTTAGTATTGTCTCTTTATCTTTTGTTAGAACTTCCATCTGTTCAACAAAAGATAAAGGGACTTGTTTTGCAGGAAGTTATGAAAAAAACCAAAAGTAAAATAAGTATTGGAAACCTGCGCTTCCGTCCTTTCAACAATTTGCAGTTAGAAGAAATCTATGCAGCGGATTTAAAAAATGATACGCTGCTTTATGCAAAGGAATTAAACGCTCACTTTGATTTTTTCAAACTGCTGCGTAAGCAATTCATTATTCACTCGGTAGAACTCAAGCGTTTTGATTTGCATATTTCCAAAGACAGCCTCAACGCTCCTTTTAATTTCCAGTTTTTAATAGACGCGTTTGCTTCCGACACTACCCAAACGGCTGACAGTTCCAAGCTGCAACTTGCAATCGATCGTATTCAATTAAAAGACGGACTGTTGCATTACGATATTCTTTCCGAACCTGCTCAAAATTCCAACTTGCTCGACGTCAATCATATTGGCATCAGTAATTTGCAATTCGACGCAAAACTGAATTTCAGTAAGCCGGATGATTGGAGCAGTTCGATTAATAATTTATCATTGAATGAAAAAAGCGGTTTTGCATTGAAACAGCTGAAATTTCAAATCAAAGACAGGAATAGCAAAATTCAAATCGATAAATTTTACATTTCGCTGCCTCATTCTGAAGGTGAAATCAAAGAAGCGGCTCTGGATTATACCGGCTTACAACTCAATGAGATTCTGTCCGGCGCTGCTTATTCAATACTTCTCACTTCCGAAAAATGGTTCCCCGGCGATTTCGCTTGTTTTTATCCGGAGCTTGCCAACTATTCCGATATGATTACCTGTTCGGGAGAGATTAAAGGAAAGTTTCCCGAAATCTCACTCCCTCATTTTGAATTGAATTACGGAAAGCAGCTTCAATTGTCGTTTAGCGCCGGCATAGCCGATTATAATGCGTGGCAAACATCTGCTTTTGAATTGAACATGGAAAAATGTACGGTTGATCCTGAGCTGTTCAAACTTCCTGTGCGTACGGATGCTATTTCTTTAACCGGTAAAGTAACCGGTTCGCTGACTGATTTGAATGCAGCGCTGACTGCCGGAAGCAAGCTGGGAAACATAACATTAAAAGGAACAGGAGGATACATTGTTTCATCGGAAAACGCCCGCTTCAATTTGAACATGGAATCGTCCCGATGTAATTTGAGAAATTTCTTGTCCGACACTACGCTTGGCAATGCCTCGTTTCAGTTGGCAACACAAGGTACAATCAGCGGTTGGAACAAAATCAATGCGAAAGCAAATGCCGAAATCCGCCAATTCGACTACAAGGGATACAGTTACCATGATATTACTGCAAATGCAGCTTACGTAAACGATAGCGTTTCAATTGACCTGATTAGCAAAGACCATAATTTACCATTATCAATTCAGGGAAAAGCCGGATTGGACAAAAAGGATCCATTCGCACAGTTTTCTGCCCAAATGAATGGCGTGCATCCTGATGTTCTAAATTTTTTGCCGGAATATCCGGGTTCTGAATTGTCCGGCAGCATCAAAGCGGACGTCAAAGGATTTGATCCGGAACTGATGAATGCGTCTGTCGTAATTGATGATTTGCATTGGAAAACGTCTTCGGAAGATTTCAACGCTTCTCCGGCTACAATCTCATACATTGCCGGCGCAGACAGGCAAAAACAAATAAATGTGCGCTCTCCCATGTTAAACGTTCGAGGAAAAGGAAATTTCACTTACGATGAGATTATGCAATCTTTCAGTCAGGCGTTTCCGGTTTTATTTTCTCCCGGTCATTCTAAAATCAAAAAGCAAACATCGGATCGGGAAAATTTTGATTTCGTCGTTGGCATCCATCAGGCAAACGCAATTGCACAATTATTTGGAATCAAAACAAATATCCCCGATTCGGCGCTTATAATCGGTAAATACAATAAAGAAGGTGAAAATCTGAATTTGAATACTACTGCATTTTGTATTTTCAATCAATCGGATACGGCGCGGGTACAGTTGAATCTGTCCAACAGTCAAGATGATGATGCTATACTTGTTCAACTGAATGCAAATAACAAATCGAATCAATATGAAATAGAGAGTAATATTGGAGCTACGGTTAGGTTTATTCCTAATCCGGACGAACTTAAACCGGACGTAAATATAGCATTATCTCCCGGCTTACTCACGCTGAATGGTACGACTTTCCGGATTAATCCGGCAGAAATCACGATTAAAGATAACTATTATGAAATCAGCAATTTTGCTTTGCGTCATTCTATTTCAGAATACCTAAAAGTGGATGGAGCAATATCTAACAATGCCAACGATTCCCTCCGGATCAATGTCAACCGGTTTGAAATCGGAACTGTTATGTCTGTCCTGAAAAATAAAATCCCTTTATCCGGTACCGCTTCGGGCGATATTACGCTTTCCCGTCTGCTGGAAAAACCGCTTATGCTCACGCGTAATTTTACTGTTGACAATTTGGTCTTCGATGAAAATCCGATTGGAAGTGTCCAATTGAGAAGCGCTTGGAGTTCCGAACGGCAAGGCTTGGCTTTACGGGCTACATGGACGCCTCCGGATGCGCCGGCATCCACGCTTTCAGGTTTTGTTTTGCCTCAAAAGGATTCGTTGGCGCTGACGGCGGATATTCATGGAATCCGGTTGAAATGGTTAGACGGATATTTGCCTGACACTTTCAGCGGATTGGATGGGGAACTGGAAGCAAAAATCAAAGCCAACGGAAAATTAGAAAGTCCGGATGTATCGGGCATGATTTATCTCAATGGAGCGACTGCCGGTATTCCGATGCTCAATACAAAATATCGGATGACGGATTCTATTACATTAGAAAAGAATCAATTTGTTTTCCGGGATTGTAAAATTTATGATGAAGCCAACCAGTATGCGAAAATCAACGGAAGTATTCTCCATAACCAGTTTTCATCTTTTACTCCAAAATTGACGATCGACTTTAACCAGTTTTTAGTACTGAATAACAGCAATCAAACCGACAGCTTGTTTTACGGGCTTATCCGTATGGATGGCAATTTAGCTATCGTTTCACAAAACAGAAACTGGCTGATAAAAGGCAAATTAAGCAATGGAAAAGCGAATAAAGTCATGGTAAATCTTCCGGAATCGGCTTTAGAGGCGCAGCGTTACAATTGGTTGACTTTTGTTAATAAGGAAGATTCGACTGCAATCAATAAAGAGCGGGCAGCGGGCAATTCGTCTGATTTTTCACTTCCTGTCCGGTTACAAATCACGCTTTCGGTTGATCCGAATCTGAGCGTAGGTGCGATAATCAATCCGGATACCAAAGATGCAGCAACAGTTACGGGGCGCGGCGTTTTGGATATTACCTATAATTTGAACGATGCTATTCCCCGTTTACTGGGTACTTACACCATCAATGACGGCAAATGCACCCTGTCGCTAAAGAATATTACCAAAAAAACTTTTCAGATTCAACCCGGCGGAAAATTGAACTTTCAGGGCGATCCGATGAGTACCACTTTTGATCTGACGGCAATATACAGTCTGCGGGCTTATCTGACAAGTCTTGATCCAAGTTTTTCAACTATCTCAAACGCATCGAAAATTCCGGTGAATTGCCTGCTTACCGCCAGCGGAAAAATGGATAATATGCAGTTGAAATACCAGATCGCTTTACCTAATCAATCGGATGAAATTCAGCGGAAGCTGGACGGACTAATCTATTCCGATGAAATTAAAATCAAGCAGATAGCTTATTTGCTGGCATTCGGTTCTTTTCTGCCGGCTAATTCAAATCCTATGATTGGCGCTTCTTCCATCTGGACGTCGTTGGCGTCGTCTTCTATCACCAATCAATTGAATCACTTACTGTCGGGCGTTTTATCGGACAACTGGAGCATCGGAACCGACTTGCACAGTAACGATTCCAATTTTTCAAATGTCGATATGGATGTTAATATTTCTACCCGGATATTCAACGACCGGCTGACAATAAACGGTATATTGGGCTATCACAACAATACGGATCAGATTAATAATTTTACCGGCGATTTTAATTTGGAATACAAACTGACGCCCAGAGGTAATGTGCTGTTGCAATTCTATAATGTTACCAATAATCAGTACTATGATAGATCAAAGTCACCATTAACTCAGGGCGTCGGAATTGTCTATAAACGGGAAGGACGTACCTTCCGCCAATTATTCAGAAGCTTGACGTTAAAGAAAAAGTAAATGCCGCTCTTTTTACCTGCCTCTGTGATGTCCTCCTCGTTCGTGACCTGATGATTCCGACCGGTGATTGCCGCCGTGCATATTTCCTTGTCTTATTTCATAAGATGGTACTCGATTTTCATAAGATGATACTCGATGCGAGTCCGACCGGGATGAACCGTAGTACACAGTCCGATTGTTGTTACTTCTGCCGTAAACCTGATTTGAATATCCTGCGACTTTGTTATTGCGGCTATTCTGGTATCGCATATTACGGCTGTCGCGTATCACAACCTGATTTACCACTCCTCTGTATTGCCCGTAATTCCGGATATCCCTGTTATTATACCTCCATGGATTATTCACTCCGTTGAGTACCACTTTATACATTGAGTAAAGGTTGTAGTTGCGGAAAACAGGAGGAAGGTATTGTGCCGAAACCCATGCGCCTTGATTTAAGAAATAAAATAATCCAAGATTTACATTGTAATAACAATTGATGTCAGGAAGATAATAATAATCCACGTAATTATATCCTGCGGGTCCCCATGCCGGTTGGCGTCCGATATTAATATTGACGTTAATACCTATATTTTGAGCTTCGATTGTGTTATAGAACAATGTAACGCTCATCAATACTGCAAATGCTAAAAAAAACTTTTTCATGACTTTAAGTATTAAAAGATGAATAATTGTTTAATTTCAACTCTCTGCACTTTTGATAAAATTGAAATATAAAAGATTAATCGGATAGCGGGTAATTAACTTTTATTAATGAAAAGAAATCTTTCTTCCCTCCTAATTAGTGGCGCTTACCCCCCAAGAATAATTTGGCCTTGGACCCATTATAAGGACTAATTTGCCTCCCTGCATCAGCTCATCATGCGTGAACCAAGGTTTGTCGAGCGATTTTCCATTAAGCGTTGCCGACTGGATGTATTTATTTTCCCGCGAAGCATTAGTACTTTCAACAGTAAACGTTTTTCCACCGCCAATGT
>Ga0123357_10004467_pt1 | contig 16427 bp, 12 predicted proteins | sample TergutEmb28metaG_FD_89873 | JGI IMG/M metagenome (GOLD analysis project Ga0123357, IMG submission 89873) | Embiratermes neotenicus P4 segment gut microbial communities from Petit-Saut dam, French Guiana - Emb289 P4 | ecosystem: Host-associated > Arthropoda: Insects > Digestive system > Gut ... | reverse complement strand
TGTTTTTAGCCAAATCGTAAAATATATAAAAAATTTGGAAAAATTTGGTTTAAAAAAATCGTTTTTTTAAATTTTTTTCTTTTGTTGTGTTGGGGGGGGGGGGGGTCCGCCATTGATTGCCACTTGTCGTTTGCTTTGCCTCCTATTGTTGTTGTGGTACCCTTCTTATATGCTCTGTTGAAATCAACATGGTTGCAACAGTAAAAAACCAGCAATCTTTAGATGTTGTAGACTGTTGAGTTGCAGTTTTAACTCATCGGATTTGATGTAGCGCTTGAGTGTAGTGATGTGGGCTTTGCTTGACTTCGAATACATTGACGATATATGATGCTAAAAATCATATGCTAATGCGAGAAATGCAATAGTGTGTAAAGTGTTAGTTGTTTTTTTAATGAGAATTGTATCAGTTCCGGAGATTGTTCTTATTCCGATATTTGTAGTCATGCTGTTTTAGTAAAATGTTTGGCGCGTTGGAAAAATTGCGACCAATGGTATATGTGGGAAAATCTGGTAGAGCCGCTTGGCGCATAAGAGATGGGATTTGCATGCCACCTAACTAAGGCACAAGAATACAGACACGTGCTCGTAATAATGAATACTTATTATTGTTAACAGTAGTACGAAATATTTTGTAGCTAGAAAATCTATTGTTGCATTTCAAATGGCAACACGGAATACGTTTTTATTGTTGGCAGCTGCATTTATGCCAAGAACGGTAAAAAGGGAACGACATTGTTGCGTTCGCGTGGCAACAGTGATTACGCAGACGCTCCGCAATTCGACGTTGTACGTACACTGTCCTTACTTTCTAGGAAAGTGGTATTATAAAGCACGTTCTCCCCTACTACTTTATTGATTGTGGTCTTTCACAAATAAACCACAAGAAAGAATTGTTAGAGCAGTCTGAAAGGTTGGAAGGAAGCTTTGAAAACGTGTTTGTTTTGAGAGTTTGATGTGAGACAGGTGTCAAAATCTGATGATGTTTTGAAGGCTCAAACAGGAATGGCTATAGTGCATAATTTTAAGTTTATGTAAAAGCCATTGAAGTGTGGTGCTAGAGTTACTGTGCGTGAAAGCAAGCAGAGAAAAATTATGTCTTTGTGTATGTAACCTGTCATCTGTTAGTCTCTGCTGCAGGAGGCCATATTACAGTTTCATCATAGACTTAATTTGCACTTGGCTGATGTTGGGTGTAGGTGTTGCAAGGAGCGCAATGTCTTTTTTTTTGTGCTTGGTAAAGTTTATTTTTTCTCATTCTGCCTTGTTTCTTCTTCTCTCAAATGTTCTGAACGTCATCTTAGGTTTGTCTGTATCTACTCTCGGTTCAAACACCAATTGTTTGTCACCACATTCAGCGAATAACATAGGTTAAATAGATATCAGATTTCATGGTGGTGAAGATTTGTTTTGCGGTATGGTAGGTTTTGACATCATATAGTCCGGTAAAGTTAAGGTAAAGTTGTCCCTGTCCGCGTTGTGTAGGCATATGGGGGAGCAGAGGTGTAGCTCTACTTATTCTTAACCTCGGCGGCAGACTGAGGTGAGTGGCCAATTTACCTCCCGGCAAAGAACCCTAGTACCCATTGAATAGTAGGCTGGATGAGCCCCAAAGCAGGTCTGAAGGTTTTTGAGAAGAGAAAAAATTTCCTTGCTCCAACCGGCATTCGAATACCTGACCGTTCAGTCCGAGTAGCCTGAAGATGGAGGCAGCATATTCCTACATAATGTTGGTACACACCTGAAAGACTACACAGTGACATAAATTTTAGCATACCTTAACTTAAAGATTAAATTTTCTTCTGGAATGTGACGCCGTATAGTCTGGTAGAACTATACCACCTTTTCAGAGTAACCTACTGTCTCCATCATCGGTGTACACGCATTTCCAGCATGATACATAATTATATTGACGTTTTATTACAATGTATAACAATGGTGTCAGTAGCTGGAACCGTGCAGCAGGAAATAGAGCGTTTGGAGGGAAGAAGTAATGGTATGATTTGAGGCAGTATTCCGGTATTTGTCCGGAGGGTCTAAGTAAAAGCACACACAACGTCTGGCTGGCTGGCGGGTGTCTGGACTGACATTTGAACCTGGAACCTCCAGAATATGAAGCAGGAATTCTACCCACTACATAGTAAAGTTCGCTTGAAATGTCGTGACTCCATCTTCTTGAATTAGGCAGTGGTATTTCTGTGGATAAACTTAATGGTTGTGCAGCAGTGTGTCAGTTGACTTATGTAGTGACAAATGTTCCACACTTGTTTGCAGCTGGATTTTTGTCATGACTTTGTCAACTGGAATTCAGCTGTGGCGTTCGTTTCGACACCAGACGAAGTCTGAGGTCATACCCTGGTTGGCTGGGATTAGTGACATCCTTCCACGCCAGATGGCATGGCTATGCAATCGTGACTCAGTGTCAAAGAAATAGTGTCATTTCCTCCCCACCAGATGTAGTGGTTATATCATTCGTTTGCCCGCGAAAGTTGGCGTCTTTTTTGTTTTTTTTTTTCGGCCCCACTGATGTAATAATAGTCCCACAGTCATGACGTCATCGCCAATGTAATAACCGTGTAACCTTGACGCGCTCAACAGAGCCGTGTTTATAATAACGGCGTGCATCGTGAGAAGATACGTCTGTGTGGAACTGTAGGTTTTCAACGCGTCGCACTTTATAACCCCATGCGTTTTGAATTCATATATTTGGTGAGAACGGGTTTGACGTTAAGATTGTCTCAGCGTATGACCTGTAACTTTCAAAACGCGTAGCGAATAACAAAAAGGAACGTCAGTTATTGATATGCTGTGCCACACTGTGAGCCGTGTGATATTCGCGGCAATTTACCTCTTGCACTGTACTGTTGTGTATCGTTTCAATGGCTGTGAATGATCGATGAGCGTTCTGACCTAGAGATACGTTCTGCACTGGGATCATTAATTCACTATTCAACTAAGGACCGATAATAGAAACGCGTTTCAATACGGCTGTGATGAATACACATTAAAATACATGTGCCCTGATCTATTTCAAACTTATTGAAGAGTATGATTGATTGTTTTGTTTAACGTTGGACTGTGTCGCAGATCGTAACCAATCTGTTACATGCGCATCGCTGCAATATTTGCTCTATTGTGATATTAGTATTAATGTAAATGACAGTAACATATCCCAGTTATATACATGACGAAGTTAAGAACAAATTAAATTAGGGAATTGCTTGCTACCATGAAGTCTGGAATAATTTATTTGTAATTTGAAAACCGAACGCCGCGGTAACAGTCATGCTTCATATTCAATAGGTCCCGGATTCGAATCTCGGCCAAGAGACCGATTTGCCTGTCTAGGCGAGTACCAGGATAGTATGTCAAATTGTGGATCACGGCCGCCTCCTTTCGTATCCTTTCCACTTTCACCCACCATTTCGCTGTTTTATGCTTAAAGTTCTGAGTGACATATAGGTGTTGAATAAAGCGTGAATGAATAAAATGAAGACTGAAATAGACAAGAAGCTGTAATTTCATCTATGTTTTTATGAGGGAGGACCTTGGTCTCACACTTTGACATGCAGACATTAGAACACAGTGCTGCAGAGGATATTTGTACTTACCTTGTATGTGTAATGACAAACAAAAGGAAACAGCAAATAAGTGTTAATGGCAAATTTTATGTTTTGTTGACGACGCATCCCTGTGTAATCTTGTAAATAAAGCCACCTTGGTGCACAATTTTTCTCAGTATGTTTATTTCGTTTCTTTACATGTTTCGGGCGACTATGTGCCAATCATCAGGAGAAATAACTGTATCTATGCGACACTTGGTACTTGTTACTCTGAAACAAGTGGATAGTTTAAAATTACAAGGGCGTATGTCATAAAATGAAGGGTGTTGCTTACAGGAAAGTGATAAAATCTCAATAAAATTCTTACGTAAATGGTACTATTATTCGAGTGACTTTTTTGAGGTTCGTGTGTGTGCATAACTCTTGGTCGTGTTTAAAGCTTAATGGGTTAGTTTATGTTAATGTAGAGGCTTTCAGTACGTTCATAGTTAAAAGATTCTTAAAGGTTATCACTAAAGTTAAAAGTTATATGACTGTGTCAAATTAATAATTACAAGAGCTACAGAAAATCCAATAAAAATCCAATAAAATTAGTTGATGTATCGGCAGACCTACCTGTATGGATGACTGTCTGGTATGCAGGGTGGAATTAAACTGCTTAGGCCGGGTTGAGGTGGAAGTATTGATTAAGATGTCAGGTGGGGTGTGACGTATGATATCGGTTGTGAAGTAGTTGGAACATAGAATTTTGTTCATTTGGGTGTTGTTCTGGAATACGTTGATTGTTATGATAAAATAATTGTATGTACGTCTGTCCGTGTGGTAGGAGGAGTGATGGTTTGTCGACGTGTTTCAATAGTGACATGATGTCACTGGTGGTGCCATATTCATGTTTGCAATTCAGGATGTGTAGGGCGTAGGCTGACTGAGATTCACTGTGTTTGATGTATCGTGTGTTCTCTTGAAATCTTAATTTTAGACTACGGCTTGTTTGTCCGATGTATGATCTATGGCAAATGTTGCACGTAAGTTTATGAACTCCGCTTTTGTCGTGTTCTAGTGTTTGGTTTATTATTTTGGATTTTGTGAGTTGATGTAATGTATTTGTGTTCCTGAAGGCCATGCCTATATTTGTGTGTTTGAATAAGTTGATGATTTTTCTTATTTGAGAACTACAGTAGGTGAATGTTGTCCAGGTTTTTTTTTGGTCGTCTCTTTCTGCGGTTTGAACAGGGCATGTTTTATGTTGTATTTGTCGGTTTAATCACTGCAGAAGATTTTGTGGGAAGTCGTTTCTGGCTATTAGTTGTATTCCCATTCTTTTTGTTTTTTCTCTGGTGCTAATGGAAGAGAGTACATTCTAGAGATGTGGTACCTGAAGGCTGCCATTTTGTATTCTATGGGGTGGTTTGAGAGGAAGTTGATTTTTTGTCGGTGGTGGTTCTTTTGCGGTGTATGTCAATTTCAAGGTTTGTTTGCTTACGTGTTATTGTCAAATCAAGGAAGTTTATACACATATTGTTTTCGTATGTGGGATTGAGCTTTATGTTATCATGTATTTGGTTTATATGTGCATTGATGGCGTGTGGGTGAGTTCTTGTTGTGTCGTATATGACTGGGATGTCATCTGCGTATCGTGTGTATAGCAGTATGTTCTGTGTATCAAGGAGTTGTTTTATGTGTACATCTTCGAAGTGTTGCAGCAATATTTCGGCTATTACGCTTGAGATGGGAGATCCCATGGAAATACCTTGTTCTGGTTGGTAGATCTTATGTTGAAATGTGAAGTAGTTCTGTGACGGGATTACTTTCAATAGTGTAAGTGTTTGTTGTGTTATTTGTTTGTCGTTGTTTTGCAGTAGTTTTTATTTTATGATAGTTATTATCTCATCTGTGGGGATGTTAACGTAAAGGTCTTTACCGTCGAAGGTTGTCAGTTTACGGTTTTCATGTATCTTTAGTTTTGCTAAATCATTGGCAAGGCTTGTCGAGTTGATGGCATTACGGTGTAACCGGTTCAGAGGTCTATGTGGTTTTCTTTAGAACCAATAGTCGATTACTGGAGTAGTAGCCTAACCTGAAACAAGCCGCAAAGACCACGTTCCGCACCATTATCAACTTTATATGGTCACTTTCCAGTTTCATTCGGCGCTAAACATCCGCTTTTTTTTTTTGGTAGACTGTCATTAAGTATGTGTTAATCATCTTTCTTTGTAACGGACAGACAGACAAGTGAGCGGTACCGTAGCTGGACGATTGACCATATTTTGTACGCAGCATCGCCGAAGTTTTGTCTTATTACATAGCGCCATTTGTCACTATTCAGATCTGTGCAGATAGAGTCTACGGTCGTTGTTGGCGTGCTGTGTGTTGCATGTGAAGCGGGTGGAATGAATGGCTGTGACGATACCATTCATAACATTGAGACACTGCATTCATTTTTTTGTCCAAGTGCCGTCATTTATAATGAGACTACTCGGCCAGTATTGCATTATTGAAAACATTGCAAGCGTCAGACTGCAGAGCGCAGCACACAGAGTACACGCTAGTATGGTGCAAATGTTAAAAAGAAAATGAATGATGTTCATTTACGTTTCCGACAAAAGGTCTTTAAGTAGTTTATGATTTTGAACATCCATAGTATTTACAGTAGTAATGGTGGTGGTGATGATGAGGTAACGATAGACTTGTTCCTGTATTTTATTAAGCACCACGTCATGAAGGCGTATGGGGGAGTGGAGATGAGTGGTTAAGTACGCACCCCGTTTGCTTTACCCCCGGTACCCATTGAATCAGGTTCAGGCTTATTTGTTTTTCCAAAACCTCCAGATCGGCCCTTGGGCCCACTGAGCCTCATGTTAAATGGGTACGTGGGGCGTAGTGCTATACAGCCACTCCTCTGTAATCTTTATGGCGTGTGCAAGGACAACTTTGCCCATTGAACAGAAGAGTGGGTTGGCCTTACAACCAGCCTGGGCGCTTTGGAGAGGAAAAAAATCTCTTGAACATGACAAGAATCCAACCGCAATTCCATGGTCATGTGGCTCATAGCCTGGTATGCCGATTGAGCTGTCGCGGCCTCTGATGCTGCTGGTGTCAACGATAAAAATTGATATATTGCTGAGTCAGTTAAGTGACTTGCTGTGTGTTGGATGATGGGTGTTCGATTATCGAGAGGATGATGCATTTCTCTTCTTGTCGGGACCTAAGTACCCGCTCTGGAGTATACTCACCGTTTTGTAGATTAGGTGTCATTGGCGCTTACCTCGGAAAAGACGCATGTAGCCTTCGATGGGGCGCGGCTCTAAACCCCCGTCCGGAAAAGGCGGCCGGAATGTGGCACTGACAATTCACCTCCATCTGACGTGAGGTTTAGAATGGGTGGAACTTTATGTCAGGTCCCACACACGCCTTCACAGCGGAGATCTTCGGTACAGAGGTTGCCTTAATAACAGCACTAGTGGTCCATCGTGTTATAAAATTACTGTGTTGCGTACGTGAATGGTAATTTTTGGAAATTATTTTCAATGCCTGTAATCGCTTTTCGCTTCCCAATGTGTCGCTTGTGTTGTGCACGTTGCTTATCGGAGAGTTTGCTGACGTTGCTGTGGATCATTGCAGAGTCTCTGTACGAATTTCTATATGACACGTACCTTGAATTCAGTTGCTACAAGAAGTGCTATATACTGCCTCCAGAAGAAAATTTCGTGATGTGCCTCTTCCGAACAGGGCAACATTGTACAGTTGCGTGAACAAGCTTCGAACAAGAAGCTCCATTCGAGTGAAGTAACACATACAAGACGCATCACGACTGGGAAACAACTGGACGAAGTTGGCGCCAGATCGACGACTTAGAAGGAAGTGATTAGCTCGACTTTGCTTTGTACTGTATTGTGTTAAAATGTTCTATGCATTATGCAATATAAGACAAAATTTGTACTAAAACTGGCATCGGTCACTCTTAGCTGGTCAATGTATTAAACAGTTCTGTCTTCTTGTGCTGCAGCCGCTTATGTGTGTAGACCTAAATAGCATCGGCAACGTGAACTTTCAGTCGTGTCCTTGCGTAAACAAACGTACAAACGAAATGTCCGTAAACCGCAGAAGTGGACGACGTGGTCTAAAAGTTTATTTTACCGGTTTTAGAATAGGTAGTTGCGACAATAAGCAGTACGAGTATTCAGAATCACAAGCCAAGATACGTAACTGCACGTGACAACGACTGTAGTTGGCACGTGTCTCCGAATGTGCTTCAGATGAACTTAATTCTAAGAGTGCTGTATTGTGTACAAGTTACGATACACAAATAATGCGCCTCATATTCCTGATCACGATTAAAAATATATTATCATCGTAATCATCAGGAACAGTTAGGGGTTAGGTCCATTAAGGCTTGTTCCTCTTTATCTTGAAAATTCTCTTGGTCTTTCCATCTTTGGTTTGGTCTCCCCAGATCATGACGTCTGCTCATACAATAATGGAAAGCCAATCTTCATCCGTTCTTGCTACTCTTGTCCTTAATTTCCGTTCTATTACATGATTTCAACTATGTAGGGTACGTTGTTTATCACAGATGCTTGTGTTTCTTTCTTTGTCAAGCGGTTTAGACCTACAAGTGGTCTCATAAATCTCGTCTATGCTGCTTCAAAATTGTTTGTGTATCTTTTGTTTAAAATCCAGATTTTTGAACGATATCTAACTGCTACCTTTGCTGTGACCTTATGGAGCCCTAGTTTTTTTTCCCCCCGGTAATTTTTTTGCCAATATGTCTTTTAATTGCTTAACTTATTTTATTATTCTGTATCTTTAGCTAACTGTCCTGCTGAGTTTCTGAGGTCACGTTTTCAAGATAAATATCTTCCTTTCTTTATTTTTACCATTTGTGTGTTTTTCCCCACTTATGTAGGCTATATGAATAAGCGTCGTTAAAGTTACTGTCACGATTTTATTTCGTGTTTCAGTAAACTGAAAGACAGGGAACTCAAGTCTTTGCATTTGTCCGTAGCCAAAATAAAAATTTAGTTATGCCTGTGATAACGGCTAGTGAAGTATGCAGAACCACAAAGAACTTATTGCAAATTGGAGTACAGCGTTCCATTCTTGTTTACTTTATTTAGAGAACCACCAATACCAAACATCATGCCCCATGGAACACTAGGACTCAAAGTAAGCTAAAATACTCAAAAAAGGTTTGAGGACGTTGCTTTCATGTATTACAGTCCTATCGATTTCATTATGCTTTAGAAGTTTGTGACACTCACAGTAAAAGCATTTCACGTGGCTGTTGAAAGAGCAGAACTTTTACTTTAATTGGGTATTGACTGAACCGGCAGGCAAGTACACTGCGAGGCTGTACAGTGTTTAATTTTTAATGTATTATTGGGAACAAAGCTAGCCTGCAGCCCATTATTTTTTTATATGTGTATATATGAGTAGTTTGTATTAAGCCAATTAAAAACATGTACACAGGTGGCAGTTTGCTGAATATGCATTTTTAATCTCTTACAGATCTTCGTTATTGAGCGGATGTTCAGTATTAATGAACATTTACAAAAAAAATACTTTCAGTGGAGAAGGAATATGAGTTTTAGTAACACATAAATTACTCTTCTTTTTTCGATATTAAATGTGGCCCCAGTGATGTCAGATACAATTGCGGATTTCGTGGATGTGCTGACAAAAAATAAAGTTCTCTCTATCAAAATTCACACGCCACTTCCTGTCCAGTGCAGACTTTCCTTAGTAATGAGTTGAGCAATGTTCAGTACAATACCACAAGCATTGGCTGCGCGTTCTTGACACTTTGTAACATCGTGAGCTGGGCCACCGCCGTATGCTTGCCTCCTGCAGCCAAACAGCTGCAAAACGACATATCTGAATTCTTTAAGATACGGCTTTGTTTATTTTTTGGCGTTCCGTTTTTAAAATTGCAATACAATGTACCACATTTTTTTAATAAATGTTCCTGCACCATTGGAGTTACTTTCAGGAGCGCTTCCCTTTGGTGACTGAGAGTGGTTCGTTCTAGGTGAGACAGAACACTGGCAGTTCTTTGCTGCTCCACATCGAAGGCGACCCGCCACGTAATGTTGAAGCTTCTGTTCCATTACGATGAATAGTTGCTCTCCTCACCCATCTACCAGGCTGAAGGATTGTCTCGTGTAGATTTCTGTCACTGCATATTCAGTATGTGTGCCGCTGTTTGCCACGTCACACGACATTGGATTTTATCGAAATAGGCGCTGGACAAGTTAAAAGTCTCCGTACCTTACCTTGTTGCTAGAACAGTAGTTTGCGACTAATAAAATGTCAAACAATGGCCGCGGTAGCTGGGTAATGGACGTGTAATGTAAACAAGACACAAAGCAAATAGAAGAGAAAAAACAAGAAAGTGGAAGTAAAAAAAAAAGATTACACAAAACAGCGCTATATGTGAGGCCAATATATACCTGCGGGCAATATATATGTATATAGAAGAGAACGTAAAACTAATAATTTTACGATATATTTAAAAATGATCTTATGTTTAATTGGATTTTGGGAACGTTATAGAATAGTTAACAAAAAATAACTTCCAGATTGTCCCTTATCATTTACTTAAATTTTGTTTCATTGTCTTTCACTACAGGATTGTGGCATAGCCTTGTGCAGGTGTCTCCCTTATCGTGTCCCTGAGCACGGCAGCTGTCACGGGATGTCTCTGCAGATGCGTGCTTTATATATGATAAAGTTGCCGCACACAGGGACACAAAAGAAGCGACATACATATAATTTCATGGGTTCTTCAGCAGATGTTAAAACGCTAAACCCAAGAAACCTACCTACTCATGCAGTGCTATACTTCTGACTCTCGTTCGTGTGTTGCTAGTTGCTGTCTAATGATAGCACAGCAGTTCGGACACATGCATCCAGTACAATATGTTGAAAAGAAGGGTCCTTATTTTATCGGGCCCATGTCGTTGGTCACTTCCAGTCTGCTGTCTTATCGGATGGAACGTGACAACTCAGCGAGCCACCTGCACCCAGCCTCTTTGAATATTTGTGTCAGTAGTTGAATTCAGTCTGCAGGCGCAATGCGGATATCGCTTAAACAAGGTGTGTGCCTATGCGATGCGCATGATGAATGCCTATCCTACATGAAGTATCGTACATTCAGAGGAATCGTTCCTGATGCGCTATTTCTAAACACGAAAATAACTTCGAGCAATACATTTAAATTACAGACAGGAAGAGAACAAGCAGACATATTCTAACAGAGGAAAAATTGCATTAAATTTGTGGCTAAATTGGAGAAATTGCCAAGAAAATCTTTGGTTCGACTCGCAGATCAAGCTGAAGTGCCAGAGTCGTCAGCACGTATTGTAATCATTTGTAACTCTGCAGTATAGTATGCGTACTGGTGACTGGCACTTAATACAACGATACATACGTATGTAACGAACGACATACATACCACTAATGGGCAGGAAATTGTGAAGAATCCATTTCGAAACGCCGTACTCCTAAGCTGGCGTATGGTTTTCTGCGATTCTCGCTTTCATTAATAGAGGTCTTCCTGAAAACTTCCCATGGTGGACCGCAACATTTTGGTGTTAAGGGGATGGGAGATTCCGTTTCTATACCAGGGTCATTAATCACGTAAAGTCAGGTAATTTTGCCTTCCCTCGCGGGATGTTCCTTCACCATACGCACACAATTATAAAATGGAACAAAACAACCGCAAGTGGATACCCAGCAGTACGATATTATTTGTCACAGTTCATTAAAACAGATTCGCATCATTAGTCAAAGGTCCAAATGTAGCGTTTTTCTTTACCTTTGTTAGTCTGACGTATATTTGATTTATTGGTATAGTGAGTGTTATAAGTGTCACGCTTCGATTGTGAGGGGCCAGTCTGCGTAATATTGGTACATGTGTAATAGCTAAAAGTTAATGTGCATTCGTTTCGTTTTATTTCCGTACGTCTGTATATCTGTATCGAGTATTTCCCCCATTCTTGTGTTTGTTTATAAACAGTTAACGATAGGAATAACAGAACTTATAAGCATAACACTAGGGACATAATGAAATGTCTCTCTAGAGTTCATACACTGTGTGTGTGTGTGTGTGTGTGTGTATGTGTGTGTGTAATTACTTCAAGCGGGTATGTACAAAGCTCTTCTTTCGATATAGTCTCTTTCTGAATATCCACGCAACACAAGTAAAACAGCTGGGTGGGGCTTGTCATGTTATTGTAGTAGTAACGGGAGAGAGAAGACACATTTGCAGGCTATATTCGTGTGAAACTAATAAAAATATCATTTATTTCAACCATTACTGTTTGTAACGGGTATGTTATTTTATAAGTTATTTCCGCGTAACAGAGTATAGGTTACAGTTTGAAAATATAGATTAAGTTTGTAATGATTGGCATTAGACTGTGAGACGCTGCTACGGTTATCAGGATTTCTATGCTGTCGGAAATCTCTTTGGACGTACAAACTTCCCCCTTTTCCTCCCGGGAGGGATACCTACTCAGGGGCGCCATGTCGCATGTTTTAGGTACAGTTCTACAAACCTCAGTAACTCCTGTAGGCCGGGTAGCAAGTTTTGGCGTACTGCAATCACGTGCGAGGTATTGACATGAAAAGATATCGCCAGATTGGTGCAAGGGCAGATGGTGTCACTTCTGAAATTCATGGCGAAAGAGAGAGCGCTTTTTTTTTTTAATACAATTTGAATGCTGGTTCGGGTGATAAAGACCTAAAACACTCCGACTGGGAATACGTTTCAGTAACTAACCATAATGCTGCAACAATTTGTGATGTATGTTAATGGGTCCCTGTCACCACGGCATGGCGCGTCCTCAGGTTGCGGATAGAGGAACGGCCTCCGATAAGGCTAGGCGCGCACTGGCAACTAAATAGTTGCGGTGATAAAAAAAGTTGCTGTGAACTTGCGCGCACTGCAACTAAACAGTTGCTTGTACGGGCAACTTTTTTTTTCAGTACAGAATGGACTTCACAGAGACAGCATGTGTATGTGATCTTCTGCTTAAAATAAGGAAAGATCGACGCACAAAGCGACACTGGGCACATCCAGTAGTCAGTAAAAGACTTTTAAATGGACAGTTTTATAAACTGTAAGAGGATTTAAGAAACTGCCGAGGAACATTTTTCAGCTACTTCAGAATGAGTATAGAAAGTTTTGATAAACTGCTAGTGCTCGTTGGGCCACGAATTACTTACGAAAATACTCGGCTACGCCTGTCTGTGCCACCACAAAAGAGATTGGCAGTAACACTAAGGTAAGAAAATACTTATTTTCGCATATTACTGTATTTCAGATATCACTCTCTGTAAGTTATACTAATACGACTGAAGTCACAAAATTTGTATAGAAAAATGAAAAAAGAAATTAAGCCTACATATGCGCTGTTGAATCAACAGATAGGAGAGAAGAGACGTCACTACGCCCATCTTCACCTGGCAGGAGAGGTGCGTTACTGGAGATAGGGCAGGGACTGGTATGATAGTGAGGGAGGACAGTTGTGGAAGCTGGTGGTCTTTGAGGCTCGACTGAGTAATTGGACAAGTACCGGGAGAGAATTTCTGAATTCTGCATAAAAGTTACTGGTTGTGGATTTAGTGGATTGGATGCAAAATGCGATGAGTTGGGAAGGAAACTGTTTGTGTTTGAAAAGGAAGGCAAGGAGCAAGATAAGTACCTATCCAAATTTTGTTGCAGTTTGACATGTCGCATAATTTTTAGAATTTCCACCGAGCCAGAAACTTCTGTTCGTCGTTAAACTGCCTGAAAGATGGGAGTAGAGACAATAAAAAGCACTTATCATCTACATCTGTATCGTCCATTTTTTCTGCCGCAAAATCTGCAGTAGTGATTCCTCGTAGGAAATTTCGGTTCGCTTCTTTTTTCGAATATTTCGAGGCCGTTACCTTTTCTCTTCTTGCGAATTGTTCGATTGCTCTTAATCATTTAGAGTGTTTAAATTACTTTGCGTTTCGCGATCTTCAGTGTGAGGTAAAAGGAACAACAGTTGGTCGATATATAGATATTTACGACTTTTCTGCTGCCCTCACCAGATGTCGCATTCTTCTGTGAATATAACTCCCTCTTGAAACACGTCCTTAGATTCTTCCACCGTGCCTGAATTTCCTTTCCTAAAACAAATTGAAAGATTTCTACTATCTCTTGTTTTCGATATAATACTTTTGTCTTAATTTGTCCAATTGATTTCATTTTTAATAATTAATAAATATGCTGTTTGCAGGTACCTTGCGAGGGGTAACAGTTTCATTTCCCTACATTATGAGTACCTTCTCGGTGCTATAACTGTACGTGAAATTGTCAGAGATAACCTGTGACGCGATATGGGAACGTCTGAAACCGGCCTATATGTCAGCTAGAGATAAAAATGACTGGATACGCACAGCCGATGAATTCTACGAGAGGACAAGTTTTCCGAACTACATAGGAGCTGTTGATGGAAAGAACATTAGGATAAGGAAGCCAAATGAGAGTGGATCTCAGTTTTTCAATTACAAGAACTTTTTCTCTACGGTCCTCTTGGCTGTGGCAGATGCAGATTATTGTTTCGTATCAGTAGAGGTTGGAGCCTACGGTTCGTCAAGTGACTCTGATGTGTTTAAAAACTCGACATTTGGAAAATTACTGGAGAGCAATAAACTGAATATTCCAGAACCCAGGGTTCTGCCCAGTGATGCAGAAGGATTATCCATGCCATTTGTGTTTGTAGGTGACGAGGCGTTCGCCTTATCAGAGCATGTGTTACGGCCATATCCCAACAAAAAGTTAACATTTCTGAAACGTATATATAACTACAGGTTGTCAAGAGCACAAAGGATAGTCGAATGCACCTTTGGAATTTTGGCTAATAAATGGGGAATATTTCATAGACCAATTGATGTAAAACCTGACTTTTGTGACATCATTAAAGCATGCTGCGTTCTACACAATTATGTAAGGAAAAATGATGGCATTCAGTTCGACGACACTTTGTATGAATGTCCCCTGGAAAGTGTAGAGCCCGTCGGAACAAGGAGCAGCGTTAGAGGTATTGCTGTAAGAGAGTATTTAGCAAAGTATTTCACTTCGCCACAAGGGTCAGTTCCCTGGCAGTATGGCAAAATGTAACATTTGTTTCATGCCAGCACGGACATTTTTTCATGGAAATAAATTAGTTGTTTCACAAAGTACATTCTCTTCTGTCATTAAAATGTCCCTCCGTTTCCTTTTCAAAGTCTGATTATAGGTGTAACAGTTTTGAGAGTGCGCTAACAGTGGGAGCCGGGTGCTATTTTTTTTTTATTTTGACCAAGTTTCGCACCCATACAAAACAACAGGAAAACTGTAGTTCTGTATATCTTAATCTTTATATTTTGGATAGAAAACTGGAAGACAAAAGATTCTGCACCGAGCGATAGCAGGTATTCTGTAACTTCAATCTGCACTTATTTCCTTCCTGAATATAATTTTGATTCGTTAGATTTGTTTCCTAATATCTGAAATGTTCCACACTTTCAAAGGAACTATTATCAATCCTTATACTTTGACTTTGTCCTGCATTTTGATCTCGAGATATGACCATGTACTTAGTTTTTTTTAGCATTTACCTCTAGGCCAATCTCCTTACTAGCAACTACTGAAGCTTCTGTGTTTTTCTTTACAGTATGTACGCTTCTGCCCTGTATATTATCATCATCAGCACGATCCCTAATAATATGAACAAGAAAATTAACATACCTTTTTCTGATTTCTGCTGAGCTGGATGCTCACTCTAGTTCGTGAAGACTGACTTGCAAACTTCGCACCACAATTTATCTTTCAGATTTCTGTCGCTGTATTCTTTCCATTTTTATTATACAAAGGTGGCCTTCTCTCCACCTCACATATTAACTTTTCTATGTCCTCTACGATAGACATATCCGTATGACTCAAGACACAAGGCTTGTGAACCTTACTGCAGCTAGCAAGCAACTATTTAGTTGCCAGTGCGCGCGGACAGACTGAAACACGAGCGTTCTATCGTTATCAGCAACATTTCTGTTGCCTCGAGAATGGATCAGGCTGCAATAGGCAGCATTTTTTTTTGTTGCCGCAACAAAGAAGTTGCCAGTGCGCGCGCTGTCGTATAAAGCAGTGTTCTCCGTCCGGGCAACTAAATAGTTGAGCAACTAAAGTTGCCAGTGCGCGCCTAGCCCAAGGAGGGTAGCTGCGAATAAATTTAATAAGCAGTCGCGGACAGCCGACGAGGGGTGGTCCTCCAGCTTGAGGGTTGGGCGAGGTGCTAACAATCCCTCCCTGTAAAAATTAATGTTCAGAAACACTCACTTGCGGAATGATTCCTCTGGAGACAAAACAATCCGGAGGTAAACTACTCCACCACTCGGATCTCCGGGGCGGAGTGTTTCTAGGGGAAACATCGCGCAACATACAAAGAGGTATGAAAATAGGTACGTGGAACGTTAGGAGTCTTTATAGGGCAGGGTACCTTAGGGCAGCAGCGAGGGAATTAGGGAGATGTAAATTAGATGTATTGGGTGTGCAGGAGGTCAGGTGGGACAAAGGGGACACAGTAAGAGAAGGGGATTATGATTTTTTCTACGGGAAAGGAAATGATAATCATCAATTGGGAACAGGTTTTTTTTTTTGGTTGTTGTTGTTGTTGTACACCGTAGAATAGTATCAGCAGTGAAGAGAGTAGAGTTTGTTAGCGACAGGTTGTCATATATAGTGCTGGGAGGTCGCTGGCGTAATATCATTCTTGTAAATGTGCATGCACCAAGTGAGGAAAAAAGTGAGGAGTCAAAAGATAGTTTTTATGAGGAATTAGAGCAGGTTTTTGA
>Ga0123357_10004466_pt1 | contig 16428 bp, 13 predicted proteins | sample TergutEmb28metaG_FD_89873 | JGI IMG/M metagenome (GOLD analysis project Ga0123357, IMG submission 89873) | Embiratermes neotenicus P4 segment gut microbial communities from Petit-Saut dam, French Guiana - Emb289 P4 | ecosystem: Host-associated > Arthropoda: Insects > Digestive system > Gut ... | reverse complement strand
GGAAAATTTTTTTACTGTTTTTTTACTTTTTCCTTTTGTCATGTTTTGGTAGCGATGTTGGTTATACTTTAAAACCCCTCTTGTTTTTTGGAAGTTCAAAAAAAAGACCCCCCCCCCCCCCCCATGTGCCTGCTGCATTCCATGTTGACATTGCTAGCAGCATACCAAAGAAAACTTCATCACAAGAAGGTGGCACTGAACAAGTGCTAACACTTCTGGCTTGCATTTGACAGGTGTCCAGTTTCAATCTTAGGCTTGGAACTGGGTTTACAACTGTTTTGTGGTTTTCCTTGTCCGTGTCCTTCAAAACACTGTGGTAGTACTTAGGGCCATGACATCTGTGGTCCACATCCTATTTGATTTATTATTAATATGTCAACCTATAATTCGTGCTGCCTACACTGTGATACTGATAGTAACACTGAATAATTCATGAATCAGTAATTGGATTCTGATTTGAGTTTTTAACCTTTAACAGACAAATGGGACAATCTGCCCCATTAAATGTACACCTTTTTCATCCAAATGTGAAAATATTGCCCTGCAGTGGGCATTTAAATTGATTGGTGCTCTGGTCACAGCAGAAAATTGGCATTTAAAAAGCCATGTACAAGTTAAAGATGACAGTAACATGACTTGCATTTACAGGTGTAGTTTCTACTGCACAGTAAAACCCCCTATCCCCATTACAACAACCAGTACTTGTTGTATAGGGAAATTATCACTGTTTGTTCTGAGTTGTATACAAACTGGGAAATGCACTCTTTGGGCAGAATGTAGAATTTTTAAATGTTAAAATTGGTGGTACTTAAAGTAACTACTGGGCTGCTGGCATTGTTTCTGGTCTGAGCACATGGGAGTAGGTCCATTTTAGAGTTCAAACTTGCAGATGCATCAGATACAGAAGATTTATATACATAACATAGGTACTTCATTTGACTATCAACTGCAGTAATACAAGGTTTAAGAGACTTTTTGGTACATCTATTGATATATGGAACCGAGACTTTGTGTGCACATGTATAAATTAGGCTTACAGTTATGTAACGTCTTCATGGCCACATTTGTGGCAGAATTCAGAAAGGTAACTTATGCACTGTTTCTAAACATCTTGCTATAAATGTGTATAAAGAAAGTTGTTTGTGGTCTTCAAACTGGATGGATGTCATTTGGTTCCTGTTCAAGTTGTTTTGTCCCTCAGGAAACAGCCCTGATCGCCATTGAACACAAGGCTAGGTGGGCTCAGAGTTGGTTTGGGTGTGGCAGTTTAAAGGAACATTAATACAATTGTTTGGAATGGAGCTGCAGTCACTGAGCCACTAGAGGGTCTGATTGATGACATTCCATTGTTATGTATGAATAACCGAAAGGACAATTTGTGATTCCTTTCCTCTTGACAGTCACTTCACTGTATGCTGCCTTATTATGGAAATTTGAACATTTTAAAATCTCTGTGTGTATAAATTCTAGGTTTTACAGATGTCTTTAGTATATACTAGTATTTAGATATTGCACTTTTAATAGGAAATTGTTTAGCATAAAACTGATTGATAAAACAATTTATGTGCACTTTCAAATTTTTTTTGCTTGTAACAAATCTTCATGAAAACATTTCACTCAAATCATTTTAAGGGGATGTGGAAAGATGTGCATTTGTACTAATATACTAAACTAAGTGGTGATGATGCTGTAAAGTGGGAAATTTGAGGCTGTGACACTATTGCTGATTGTAGACTGCAGTCATCCAGGACATGACACCATATAGGCTGATGTATAAGCACTTATAATTTGGATGAGCTTGCTGCCTTAATATTAAGGTTTGAAGCCTTCCTTAGCCCTCTCTTATATCCATTGATTACCATAATGCATAATGGAAGCCTGTCTTTAGCGGAAAACTCACAGTTCTCAGGGTCCAAACTTCACGTGCTTGTTTTAAATAATGAGAGTCTGCTTGTAAGAGAAAAAAGTTCCTGGGCCCTTGCAGTTCCATTTATAGGCAGGTGTCAGTGTACCAGTCTGCATGGCATCATGTCTTGAAACACTGGAATTGACATGGTACATAGATAGTGTAGGAAGGACAGGCACTGCCTTGCATTGTCAATCATGCACTGCACTGGTGTTTATTGCTGCAGTCTGGTTCAGTTCGTAGCTACCAAATTTGCATCCTACCATCCATGATGATGTCTGTCTGATGTTTCAGAACCTAATCCCAGGAGCAAAGCCGGTTCCAGTTAGCGAAGTGCAGTTATCTCAGGAAGAGGAAGACAGGAGAGAGAGAGAATCTGAACATGAGAGAGATGAAACTGATAAGAGGGAGAAGTCCAGAAATAAGGACAAAGTTAGTGATAATCAAGACATGTTGGACAAAAGGTCTGTTGGCCCTGTGACGGTGTCAGAACCCCATAAGATCAGCGTTGCTTTGACTGATGTACATAGAGGTAAATTGTCTTGTTTGATTTATACTGTATTTCCTTAGTTATCTTCACATTTTTTAATTTTGCCATCTTTAAGCCACATTTTTGTGATTGATAAGTGGTATAACTATGTTCGGCATTATTACGCAGCAAGTAGTGGTAATTCCTTACTGACATTTTGGGACAACCTGTCGGTCCCGAAACATCAGTAAGGAATTACAACTACTCACTGCGTAATAACACAAAAGAAAGCAGTTCTCATCTACTTTGCGGTGGAAGCCTGAAATTATGCCAGGTAGTATATCACTTTGTGGGAGATAATTTCAATGCCTAGAGAAATATATTTACGTTGTCCAAATCCATGTTGCATTTGTGAGACAATAGTAGTACAAAACATTGTACAATAAACACGTTTAGTGTACCTGCAATTGAAGAGAGATAGAAAGCAACTGAAAATTTTTGAAAGGAAATTGTATAGAAGAATTTTAGGCCCATTATATGACAACGAAAAAGAAAATTTGAGGATATTAACCAATAAAGAAATTTATGCAAGCGTTAAAAAATCTATTATAATAGAGACAATAAGGTTAAATAGATTATGTTGGTTTGGGCATGTGCAGAGAATGGAAGAAAATAGAATTCCCAAAAGGGTATTATATATGAATTTGGGAACAACAGGATTGAGAGGTAGACCAAGAAATAGATGGCAAGATGAGGCGCGAGAGGATGGAAGAATAGTTGGTGGAGAAGGGTGGCAAGGAAAAGTACATAACAGAGGAATGGAAGAAGCTCCTGAGAACGGCAAGGAATCGTAGCATTCTGCACATCCCAATGGAATGTGGTGTTGGTGGTTATCATCATCATCATCATCATCATCCATGAACATGTCATTAAGTGTCTGAATGTAAGACTTATTGTCATATTGTGTGTGTCACATGGCACCTACACATTTGCTACTTACGGCATATCGTTGAGTAAAGTCCGTGTCAGGATAGAGCCATCTTTACTGAATCAGGAGTTCTTTTTCACTTTGTCAGCATAACGTTTTAGTGAACAGTCCTTCTTGGTTACAGTGCTAGCTACATGTTTGAGCTTTTCAGTAAAATTGGCTCACTGCTATAAGCATGTAAAGATATAAAAGGAACCTTGTATCATTTATCAAGTTAGTGTGATTGTGAGATTTCACACCTTATGAAGAGTTTGTTATTTACACATAATGGAAATTATTGCCACTGATGAGGCTGTGGGTTCTTGTTCCCAGCATGGGCGAGATATTGTCACTTCTGTGTCTGGACTAGTTCTGGTGCCCACCCATCATCCTGTTCGCTCAGTATTGGGGGGGTGGGCCGGTTAGTGTGGTCAGTATAGTGGCTTGTTATGGGCTGGATGATCTGGGGATCAAATTCTGGTGGGGATGAGATTTTCTGCACCCATCCAGACCGACCGTGTGGTCCATCCAGCCTCTTGTACAATGAGTGCTGGGTCTGATTCCAGTGGTCAAGCAGCCAGGGTGTGGCGTTGAGTGCGCACCCCCTACTAGCACCAAGGTTAAAGAAAGAGTAGAGCTATATGTCTTTCCTTCCCTTTGGGCCTTCATGGCCTGTTGTAGGGTGAACTTTCCTGTTCCTTTTCCTTGGTACTGGGGGCCCTTTCCTTTTGTTGTAAAGTGGTGTGGGTATGAAGCTGACTGCTTACCTGTATCCAGAGTTGAGGTTAAGAATGTGTGGATTTGTGCCTCCTGTGCCCCATATGCCTTCATGTTATGGCTGCTTAATTATGCATAGAGACAACTTAGCAGCTGTACATTGGTTCTAATAGTATAAACATATGTGTACAATTAATATGGTTATATATATATATATATATATATATATATATATATATAAAATCAGCTACACAATACTTCTGAAAGTGTTATTTTTTTAGTGTGTTATTTACTGATGCTGTCAGTACTAAGATGATAGTGTGTTGGTGATAGATAAATGAATGAGTGTGGGGTGTTGGTGGAATGATACTGATTAGAGAAAGCAAAATGCTTGGAGAAAAGTCTGCCCCAGTGCCATTTTATCTACCCCAAATTCCATGTGGAATGAGCTAGGATTGAACCCAGGCCTCCGTATTAAGAGCCTGGTGACTGTGCTATAGTACGACCCAAAAGTAGTAGTTGATGGTTACAGCATGAACATTCTGTATATTTGTTGTAGGTTAGTATTGGTGTGATGTATTTAACTTGCGCAGCTGAGGGTGTGTATTTGTATGAAGGTAAGTCATTAACCCTTTGACGCCTAACGACCACTATAGTGGTCGTACCGCACCGCTAACCTCTAAACGTTGCATTTTATATATTTATTCAACAAATACAGATACTGAATATTTTAAACATGGTATATACTCTCTGTTTTTTTCTCTTCAAATTGCAGTTTGTTTCATAATTCGAACCTATTTGGTTCCTGTTTTATTCACATTTTATATACAGTGTGCTAAAATTTAAAAAATAATTCCGGCGCCAAAAGGTTAAATAATAGGAATTAACTTTTTTACAAGAGTACTTATAGAAATTGTTTGTGTCTTATTTTTCTACATAGTCCCCCTCCTTCGCAATGCACTTGGTCCACCTGTCCACAAACTTGTGGTGCCCTCTAGAAAAAAAGCTTTTTGGCCTGGCCTTTAACCAGCTTTGCACTGCCTCCATTACTTCGTTGTCATCTGCAAACTTCTGGCCCCGCAGATGTTCTTCATGGGTCCAAACAAGTGAATGTCCGACGGACCCAGTCTGGACTGTATGGTGGATGTTTCAACACCTCAAATTTCAGAGCATGTAGTGTATCCACTGTATGCGCAGCTGTATGGGGGTGGGCATTGTCGTGAAGCAACAATACTCTTTTGTGAGAAGCCTGCGACATTTTGATTGTATCGCGGGCTTCGACTCGTTCACTAGCATGTCACCGTATCGAGCACTAGTCACAGTTTAACCCTTTTCCTGGAAGTGCACCAGTAAAGGGCCATTGACATCCAGAAGATGGTCAGCATGACTTTCCCAGCAGAAGCCTGTGTCTTGAATTTTTTTGTTGGCCGGAGATGACAGGTGCTTCCATTGCATCGATCATCTCTTACTCTCTGGTTCATAATGGCACACCCAGGACTTGTCTCCTGTCACAATTCGATGGCAAAAAGCATCTCTTTCACGAGCATGATGGTCCAAATGCTCCTGACAAATCGTCTGCCGTGCACACTTGTGATCATTGGACAGATACCTTGGGACCCATCTGCACCGCACTTTCCTATACCTGAGGTTGTCATGGACGCCGTTACTCATGTTGAATTCTATGGCAGTTTCATCAGTAGTGACTCGCCTGCTCGGAAAGCAAATGGTGCTCTCGTACAACTCTATCCAGTGTGGAAGAATAGCAGAATATCTATTAGGACCAAACTCCGCGTCTTTGTAGTAATGTTAAGTAGGTGTTGTTATATGGATCTGAGACATGGAAAGAAATGAAAACTACCACCCAAAGCTGCAGACCTTCATTGACTGCTGCTTATGAAGAATCATGACCATCCATTGGCTGGAAGTGATTTCAAATGAAGAACTTTGGAGAAGGACAGAAGAAATCGAGATGTCCATGTAGATCAAGAGATGTAAGTGGAAATGAATAGGACATACACTGAAGAAAGGAAATAGAAGCCATTGAAAGAGAGGCCTTGGATTGGAACCCATAGGGGAAAAGGAGGAGAGGGAGACCTAGACATACGTGATGAAGAACTGTCCACAATGAGGCATTAGAAAAAGGGAAGAGTTGGGATGAAGTTAAGAGGATGACCGGAAATAGGACCAGGTGGCGGTGTTTTGTTGATGCCCTATGTTCCTTAAGGGATGACAGGAATTGATGATGACGATGACGACGCCTCGCCTGTAGTCACAGATTTGCTGCTTGATCTGCTGTTTCACTGTCTCAGTTGCCACGCTAAATGGTCTTCCATTTTTTAATCTTTCCGCCCAATCATACACTCTCCCCTGACTGCAACAACTGTCTCCATACTGAACCTTCATTCTTCTCTAGATATTAGAAGGTTTCACACCCTCTGACCACAAAAAACGAATAATGCTTCATTGCTCTTCCACAGTGCAAATTGACAGTGGTGCAGCCATGCTGTACGAGCTTTTGTGCAGGTTCATACTGCTCGATCGTAACGACTCCTATATGGCGTATTGCTAAGGAGCCATCTTGTGTCCCAAAATAAGATTTTTTGTTGTGCATACTTTTCCATGCACTTTAGAATAAAATTCCTGTTATTTAATGACTTTCCTTTGTATATATAGTTATTGTTCTGTCATTTGTAACACAGTCTGACATATTTGTATTGTGTATTGTTTTTCATTTATGTAGTTTATATGCAGACTGGGGTGTGAAACCTCAGTGCAAAAAAATAAGTACTTGAAGTAGTGGACATATTGCTGTTCTTATCTCTGTGTCTTCTTTACATGTTGTCACTTTGCCTCATTCTTGGTCTCACCTGGCATACTGTTTAGCCTGTTATCAGGGACTTGTGACACTGAGATAGGGCATGCTTGCCATAGGTGGGTCATTGCACTGTAAGTGGAGCACCTTAAACATGAAGTGTAAATTCTGTTGTTAAATAGGAAAAACTGATTTATTAAACAGCTTCACAAATCAGCTATGCTGCAGGCCATTGTTCTTGTTCATTTGTGTCACAGAATGAATACATGATAGTATTAATTACAGGTAAACCTGCCAGCCGCAAGATATCGATTGTGTTAGATGATGCAAGGACGTTGCAGAACTCACCAAGTCCTCCAAGGCACAAAGTATCTGATGTTTTATTCATTTCAAACTTGGTGCGTCCTTTCACCGTCAACCAACTCAAAGAACTTTTGGCTCGTACTGGCACTATTGTTGAAGGTGGATTCTGGATTGATAAAATCAAGTCCAAGTGCTATGTTCAGGTATGATTTAATAATAATTCATTGTTATGTAACCATATGTGTAGTAGCAGTATTTATTTTTCCATTAATGTATTTGATTGGTCCTACGGAGTGTTTGTGTGCATTCTTAGCAGATACGTGCTTGCATGCATGGTATTAACATTGACGCACCACAATGCATGCCACTAACCATCACATCTTTTTGTTCCAGTTCTGGCTTACAGCTTTTACAATGTATCATCTTTCCTTCAAGAGTTGCATACGATTATTGCAGTAGTACTAGGCATGAGGAACAAATACTCAAACTTCTGTCCACCATTCCTTTATGCATGGTTTTCCTGCAATTTTAATTCATTTCAGCCCCAAAAATCATTTATATAGAGAGTAGAGTTCACCCTAGAACAGACAAGGAAGTCCCAGAGGGGACCTTGGTGCTAGATGGGGGTGGGTAGTCAATGCCACGCCCTGTCCGCTTTACCCCTGGAAAGACCCATTACCCATTGTGTAGTAGGGTGGGTGGGCCCCAGGGTTGGTCTGGACAGCTGTGGAAAATCCCCCCTCCCGGATTCGATCCCTTAACCGTCCAGTCTGTAGCAAGTCACTGTACTGACTGAGCTGTCCCAGCCCGCATCGTGTATATAAACATTGTGTTACTATATCAGATGCGTCATTCCTGGACTTGTCTTTCAGTTTTTCATGCTTGAGATTTTGTGAAACAAAACTACCTACATATGCTGGATGTTAAAAATTGTTGTGCATGTGCCATGTGGTACATCGATTTTGATGATGAAGTCATTCGTTCATCTGTCATGGTCTGGGATGACATAGGAAGTGGATTGTGAAAGAAAGTTCTTGTAGCTTTGATGACAAGACATTTTATGAGAGTACGTGTGACATTTTGTGGCAGCGTGTGTACCATATATGTCATTTAGGCTATTTTCATTTGCAGATCATCCTATATAACATATTTGGCTGAATATTAAATGAGGATTTTTACCAAATTCATCATCTGAAAAATGGGGGGTGGGTCACCTTTTAATGACACATAGAGTTAAACATACATAAACATTCCTGAGAATTAAAGATGGTATGGGGAGTTGTCCAACATTCCGGTACATACGGTATGTAATTCACACATCTTTGAGGATTTTCACTGAGTACTTGATATAAGGAAACCCCGCAGTATGAGTAAGATTTTTTTGTGACCCACAAAATTTATAAGACTGAAACAAATGCAAGATGCAAAATTGAACACTTGGATCTTCACCACATTCAAGGTATTTGACAAAAATTCATTTTGGAAAATTTTGTGTGTTATGGATAAGTTTTTATGCAATGTGTGTGTTCTGACGTGTTTGTACATTGAGAAAGTAGTGTAACGATGTCTCGTGTGTAAAATGAGTAACAAGCTTGTCCCACCCTCCCCATCACACTGGGAATGTATGTACAGATACGAGTCATAACCACTTCCATAGTTTACAATTCTTCCTGAGAAGGTAACAGTGGGTCAGGTGGTCAAGAAGTTTCTTGCTTTCTGTGAAATCCAAACGTTCATTAGTGTCTTCACAGCCTGTTATCTCCCATTTTCCTACCTAATAGTAGCTGTCATATTTAAATCAGAGTGTACTGTACAACTTCCCTTATCTGTAATGACCAGACATGTTTCATTCATGTTAACATATAACTGCAAGTTTGCATCAGAAACTGAAGAAAAAAGTGAAAATACTGTGGCATTTGAAAAAAGTGGCTTGGGCTTGAAGTGAAGTTGAGATTAGTAGCTTAGTGAAAAGTATGTTGTTTGTCGATAAGTCAAAAAGTAACAAATTTTCTCTCATAAAATTGGGCTCTAATTCTTGTGTTACAGAGACCTGTGCATGAGTGAATGCATTGTTATTTTATATCTAAAATATGCATTTTGTCATCACTTTTATTTTACATGTTTGTTTCACTGTTAATATTATTGAATCATTGTAGATTTGAAGCAAAATTTTGTTCTGTTGTTGACATTTGCATTCTGGCTGCGCAGTATAAAACGGAAGCTGAAGCTCGGGAGACCAGACATGCACTTCATGGTGTACGGTGGCCTGTGTCAAATCCAAAACAACTTTGTGTTGACTTTGGCAAGAAAGAAGATATGGACTTGGCGCAGGCTCTGACTGAAGAGGATCAGGTACCAAGGAAAACAGAGCCACTGAAAGTGGAGCGGAGTGTTGAAGGTTGGGTTGCTGAGCAAGTCAGGGAGAAGGAGCGAGAAAGAGAGTTGAGGGAGCGTGAGCGTGAAAGGGAGAAGGAAAGAAGTAGAGTGAAGGAAAGACCTCATCATGCTGTTCCTGCTGTGGAAACGCTTGAACGGAGTAGAAACACGAAGGTACGATTGACTCACAAGTGAAACTCTAAGAAAACAGCAAATGCAGATTGGTTGGCCTAATATGTTTTGATCTCTTGGGATGTGGTCAAGGACACATTCTGCTGTTTGTGTTAACTGTTAGGGTATACATTTGTACGAAACTGTAAATAGTCATTGTGAATGGTTGAACATGACCTTGAAGTTGAATATGACAATACACTGTTGTTGTATTGTCATATTTTGTTTGATACATCAGTTTATCAGTGAACTGCACTGGTATGGATTCAAATATTAAACATGATTGGCTCAGTTTCAGGGGAGGGAGAGCAACCAGTTTAATAGATTCAGAAGTCTGTATTGAGAAAGTCAGTAGTTATTGCTTCATATGAACCATTTAAAGCCCATAAGTAAGTAGTGTATACACCACCTGCTACAACGTCTAAAAACTCTGTTTTTTCTCACACAGTGTCTGTGTTTCTTATTATCATCACAAAAAATTCTGATTATGTCCCTGAATGTCAGTAACTGACTGGTTTGTATAAAGTACGTAGACTGTGTTCTGTTTGGGGTAGGGACTGTGTTTGTAGGTGCATTGCAAAATTGTGACAAGTGACAGCTTGGTCATGTCTGTTTTTTGTCTGTCTGCTTGTGTGTTTGTCCATCCTTAAGGAACAACTTGGCTCCCACTCAAATTTGATATTTTGAGTATTTTTTGAAAATCTGTTGAGAAAATTTAAGATTTAATTAAAAGCTGACAAGTATAATGAGTACTTGACATGAAGAGCTGTATACCTTTCTGACAATATCTCGCTGAAATCTCAGAATGAAAAATGTTTCATACAAAATTGTAGACCAAAACAAGACAAACATTTTATGTTCAGTAAGTTTATCTGAAAATCTTGCCATTTATGAATAAATGTGGAAAAACAAGCCACAGATGACAATAAAGTACAGTGCATGCACATTTCTTGCTACAGACACAAATTGAGCGTATGTAATACTTACAGGTTTTCCACTGCAAGAATGATTATGTGAATGCACCTCAGTATTATGTTAATACTTACATTGCCTGTCTTGTTTATCTATGATTTAGATGATTTCTGGCCTTCAAAGGGTGAAACCCTAGCTGGAGAATATTCTTGGAATGTATGAAATGCACTTGTTTCGCTTACCTATCTCACTGCAAAAAGTAAATAGCTGGTGTGAAGGCACACAGAAGAAAGTTTTAGTTTAAGGTTTTTGAGTATTAATGATATCGTTTTGTTTGTTTAATTGGCTGAAAGAGCATGCCTCTTCTTGAATAGTAACTGTAATGTTACGTGAAACCTTATAGCTAGCGTGGCACTGGTGAAACAGTAGCATAGTGATGTGTACCTTGTAACGTAATTGCTATAATTCACTGTTAAATTATCCACGTGTGCAGTCCGTTGTTATACTGAGAGCTCTTTACCAAGGGGTAAAGCATTCGAGTTGTGGAGCTTCTTGCATCCATCAATTACTGAGGTTCAAAATGAATGGAACAGGGATAAGCTACCATTTGTTCTGAGAACTTTGTGGGCACAATGTGGAGTTCTTAATTTTAAAGCAGTTGCTGCATATAATGTGTTACAACAAGTAGGAAAAAGTCTTAAAAATTCCTAGGTTTCCAGAACCACTTTTTTTATTGTGGGTTGCAAAAGTGTGCTTGTCCTGTATTGGAGTTACACATTGCTTCCTGATTTTCCCTGTTCATATCAGATTTAGTTGTAATTGGTCCTTGTGAATTTAGTTTGTTGTATTAAACACATAAATGTTACTGTGAGAGTGTTAGCTCATTACAGACAAAAGAGGACTTGAGTACAGAAGTGTCTTGTAATTGTGCCTTGACTGCAAACAACACAGCAGAATTGCATTTTTGGTAAATTGTCTCCTGGGCTGTGATGGTGTGTGGTGTGGTAGAACCAAGGTGATGGTGTATATCTGCTATCCTCTGGGGTGTCACTTCTCAGAACGCAGATGTCTTCACAGTCACACTGTGATAGCCTTAGGTCTTGCATAGTACATTGCATTATAAAAGTTACCAGACTCAGAACAAGACTTGAAATTTGTGTAGTGTCAGTGTCAAGTTTATGGTCTACTGGGATGTTACACAGTTGGACTCTCTTAACGTGTCATGGAGGCGACTGAATATTTCGGGTCATTATAAACGAGTGTTATTCTAACCAAGGAGTGTAATGCGGTGGTTAGCAATGAGGAATTAATTGGTGCCACAGAATACCTGATGCTATAGATGAGGTTTCTCATAAACCGATGTTGTTATAACTGGGTTTGACTGTAGTTTGGTGGATGGATACCACCTCTCCTCTACCATGAAAATGGGAATAAACATTGGTACTCCTGTACCAAATGATATGGAGACAAATGCAAAAGGCAGTAATGTCAGACCCAGTCAATCTGGGACTTGTTTCATGTTCATGCAAGTGAAATGGAGGACCTTCTCCTTCCTTATTTATTTCACCACGTTACAGACCCGCAGTCCAGTCTAAACTTATTTTTATGTCAATTAATAGACCCAAATATTTATTTTGACCAGAGCTTGATTTTGCAAATTTTGAACCAAAAGTGGTAATTTTATTCTGATTCGTCCCGCTTGTATTTGATGTGAAAGTGGTATGATTTGCAGATGTATTGAGTTATTAATTGAACACATTTATGCCAGGATTTCTGGTACTATATGTGAAGGCTTTTTGCTCTTAATAGGCATAGTAATATAATGTATTTTGATGCAGGTGTTTTCAAATATTTTATATGCTGAAATACATGAAGTGAGATGACCGTTACTTGTTCTTGATCCACAGTGAAACTTGCCTGTAACAGAACCACATGGGACGAGTATTTTTTTGTTGCAGGCAAGTTCTGTTGCGTACAGGTACTGTACTTGAATTTGGGATCCTTGAGACTCCACATACTGGGGACTGTTAAAGTTTTCCACTGAAGACAGGTTTCTGTTGTGCCCAGGTTTTGTTTAAGACAGGTTTTAATGTACTTCTTTTTTCTGTGTCCACCAGCAGATGGTGCAGAACTACCTGAAATTTAATCCCATTGTCTGGATGTTGTTAATATTCAGTTCCAAGTCATGAAAGCTTCACACTTCTTGTTCTCTTGCATTAATCAGGAACATTCTTCACTTGCATGTGGAATACTTATGAAGTAATGAGACTGGTTACACAGTTCTGTGTTGGAAGCATCTTGAGGCTTTGACATAATTTCCTTTTTGAGGTATATATATTTCATTTCTCACCCCACTTCTCAGACATCTAAAATTGGCTATATTTTGACATCTGGTGTAGGGTTGCAGCAGCGATGTGCATGATCTCTGTTGGACCTGAATTCCAGCACTTGTACCCCTGTGTAAATGTTGGAAATGCCCAGAAATCACATGGTGCATTATCTGGTTGTTCTGTGAGGGTTGGTGTCTCCTAACACTGACATCATCACCTGTTCAGTATGTGGCCATAGGTTGTCTTGAAGCAAAAATCACTGTTTCATTAAGAACATAATGTGTTTTTAGCAGAATTTGTTTTCCTGGCAGAGTGCCGTGAAAAGTTTCTTCACTGAAGACTAGCCTTTGTTTGACGTTCATAGGGCCGTGCATTGTAATATTTTTTCTATAGTAAAACCACTAGATGCACCAGTCTGTCAAATTTATTTTATTTTGGAATGACACTCTACCTGTTTCGGACGGTGTTTCTGTCCATCATCAGGAGTTTGAAACTGTACATACAGCAACAGGCATTTGTCAAATGGATACTGCTGTCTGCTTGCTAGCAGGTATGCTAGCAAGCAGGTATGCTAGCAAGCAGTATCTGCTTGACAAATGCCTGTTGCTCTATGTGTAGTCTCGAACTCCTGATGATGGAAGGAAAGACCGTCCAAAACATGTAGAGTGTCATTTCAAAATAAAATAAATTTGATACATTGGTGCATCTAGTTGGTTTTACTATAGAAATAATACTAGCCTTTGTGTTTTCAAGCACTTGATTGCACTTTTGATTCCAAGTTATAATATCTGAGCTGAGATTCATTATATGTTATTATGGGCTGTAAGAAGTTAGGTGTTGCTTCAAATGAGTTGCATTTGAGTGGCAGACATCCATGTTCTTGTTTGTGGTTATTGCTGAGATCATGTTGAACCCACTTTCCACACACATTTGGGACGTGCTTAATTTTGCTGCTACGTTGTGCTGAATCCTTGACAGTGACACATTTAAACATTCAGACAATTCCTATAATGTTAATTTTCTATCCCATACTACCTGTTCATTAAGTTGCTTAACCTTTTGGCGCCGGAATTATTTTTAAAAATTTTAGCACACCCTGTATATAAAATGTGAATAATACAGGAACCAAATACGTTAGAATTATGAAAACTGCATTTTGAAGAGAAAAAAAACGGAGAGTATATACCATGTTTAAAATATTCAGTACCTGTATTTGTTGAATAAATATATAAGATGCAAAGTTTGGAGGTTAGCGGAGCAGTGCGACCACTATAGTCGTCGTTAGGCGTCAAAAGGTTAATACTGTGATGGCCATCCCACTTTGAGCTTCTTATTCCCTTTAAAATGCTTCTGACATCCGAAAACTGTTGGTCTGCCCTTGCCTCTGATCTGTAAGCTACCTGCAACATCTGTAACATCCCTTTACTGCTTTTTCTGAGTTGTATTCAAAACTCTCTTGAACAACTCTGTCGTCAGTATGTGAGGTATTGTTGTCTCCTGCCATTAAGTTTGGGCCTAGTCAATTGTATTGTATGAAATGATGCTCAGTGGTATTACTATGCTCTTGGTGGCAGTGACCCATCACATTTCAGACCAGAGTGTGATGCATTTCAGCTGTCTAGATTACTGTAGACATGCTGCATTGCCTGTCTAATCAATTTTCAAACATGCCTGGTTAAATTTGCAAGTGTAAAGGTGCTTATTTATGATTGTAATTTCTTTCAGATGTCAGCAAGTGTCAGAGAATGGGACTTGGGTAAAGTAGGTCAAATGTCCCCTACTGAGAAAGAACCAAAGCATGAGGAGAAAAACAAAGAACGAGAAAAAAGAGTGCGGAAGGAGAAGATACATCACAGCAGAAGCGCATCTCCTCATGATGCACCTGGTAATGCTGCAACAACTGCGTATTTTAAGAATTCATACTTTTGTCAAATGTTTGATATTTACTGTAATTTTACCATTAGTTTGATATGGGTGTGAAACTTGGTTTCCCACAGTAAGGGCATAGATTGAAATCTAGACTCGAGGTTCTGATGGTGGTGAAGTATTAAGGTCTTCTGGGAAGTGAAGTGGTTATAGTTTAGTAAATCGATATAGATATTATGGCTACATGGCTCTGTTCTGGAAATGGAAGCAACATTGATAGCCATCTGCCAGACTACAGGTAGTGACATCTCAGAATGTAATAGTTTTAATAGATTCAGTTTGTCTGAGAATTGGGTGTTAAAGAGAATATTGCAACTGAAGAGCAAGTAACAGGAGGTTTGAGACTGGATAATGAGGAACTTCCAAATCTGTAGTATTGTCCATGTATTATTAGGGGGTTGAGATGGGTGGAGAGCATGCATAAGACAGATCAGGAATGAGTGCACAGAGTTTTGGTCAGAAAATCTGAAGCAAAGAAACTTTTTGGAAGACTAGGCATATATGGGAAGATTATATCACATTTTCTGTAATACTATACAGACTGTATCTATTAAAAAAGAAACAAAAATTGGGGGTGTTTAACTTATTTGTGGTGAAGTTGGCGTCAGTGTGCATTTTATTTATGATGCACATATGTTGAGGTTGGTAGTCATGCATGGATTGTTTGTTACCAATTAGCAACACCACATCATTGCAACTTTAACAAACTGCCTCTTCCTTGTGTGTATGCATGTGCAGCCACAGTCTTTGTTAATCTATGATGGAAATTTGTAGTCTTCCATGGCTAGTGAGAAACTGAAAACTCAGGAGTCTTAAGAACTGTTGGTAGATACTAAAACTTTGCTTTCTGGAATAAAAGAGGTGCTGAAAATATATTATGTGTGCAGGAAAGTTGTAATATGTGTGTGGTTGTGTAGTTAACAGGACCACACATCTGATTTCTCCTTGTGGTCAAATAAATAGAATATTCATATGAAAGGGGACTTAATAGCAATGAGAAGGTGTCACTTGGATGGGAGTTGTCGGTTGTGTCCTCAGGTTTACTTTACAGACACGTTAAGTGTCAAACATTTACTGCATGTGTGAAACAATACACTTTATAGGTACTGGATAAGAAATAAATACGGTAAAAATGAAACTACAGTCAGCTTCTGTGCATACTGTCAGCCCATAATGAAAATGCCAAATATGTTGCAATTAATTTTTATATCAACATGCAAGATGCAGTGAAATGGTCAGAAACAGTGATAAAAACTAGCACAAGCAAATACTCACAACTGCAGGTGCAATTTTTGAATCCACTGAATATACCTTGACTATTTCCCTGAAGGTGGACACAGTGGATACCAAACCACGTGTCAGATACACCAGCAGAACAAAATTCAACAGAACATCTTACCCGCCAGGTGCACAACTGTTGCTGAGAACCATCCACCCACAGATATGATTCTGTTCACAAACCTTTGGACACAATATGTCAGCCTGTTCAAGTACCTGTGCTTTGTATTTTGCTACTTGAAAGGGGGGGGGGGGGGGGGG
>Ga0123357_10004465_pt1 | contig 16433 bp, 10 predicted proteins | sample TergutEmb28metaG_FD_89873 | JGI IMG/M metagenome (GOLD analysis project Ga0123357, IMG submission 89873) | Embiratermes neotenicus P4 segment gut microbial communities from Petit-Saut dam, French Guiana - Emb289 P4 | ecosystem: Host-associated > Arthropoda: Insects > Digestive system > Gut ... | reverse complement strand
TAAAAGTTATTTTGGGACACATTTGTATAAGTTGACCACTTGCTTATGTTGACCACTTTTTCAGGAACCGTCGGTGGTCAAGTTAGACAGGTTTTACTGTACATGGTAATGTCTCGAGATAGGAATGCAGGACGAAGTCACAATGTAAAGAATTATAATAAGTGCTTTGAAAGGGCGGAACAATTCAATTATCTGGAAACAACACAAATGAATCAAAATTCTATTCAGGAAGAAAATAAGAATACATTGCACTCAGGGAATGCTTGCTATCATCTGCAGAATCTTTGGTCTTCCAGTTTGCTCTCCAAAAATATAAAGATTAAGATGCAAAAAACTGTAATTTTGACTGTTGGTTTTGTATGGGTATGAAAATTGGTCTCTCATATTGAGGGGGGAGAATGTTCCAGAATAAGGTGCTGAAGGGAATACTTGAGCCTAAGAGGAACGAGGTAGCAGGAGAATGGAGAGAACTATAAAATCAGGAGCTTAATGATCTGTACGTCTTGTCAAATATTTGGGTGATCAAATGGAGAAGAATGAGATGGGTGGGGCATTTAGCAGGTATAGGGGAGAAGAGAGGTGCATACAGTGTACAGAGACCACTTGGAAGACCCAGTCATAAATGGGAGGATTATATTAAGATGGATCTTGAGGAAGTTGGATGGGTGGCACAGACTGGATTGAACTGGCTCAGAATACGAACAGGTAGTGACCTCTTGTGAAAGCGGTAATGAACCTTTGGGTTCATTAAAATGTGGGGAGTTTCTTGACTAGCTGAAAACCTGTTAGCTTCTCAAGAAGGAGTCTGATCAGTGTAATCAGCAGCAAACTCACAAACCTGTCTAGCACTATGCCACCAACCCATTATGACTGATTAAGGTGGGGGGGGGGGGAGAGAAATAAACGACAGTGAATAAAAGCAGCTCCAATGATTTTCAGCCAATCATGTACAACTACTGCACATTTCATGTGTCACAGTGTTTCTTAAGCTTCGTGTTCACTAGGTCAGAAAAACCAAGAGATACACTCTTTAGCTCAATGTCTTAAAACCACTTAATGTGTAAGAAATTCTCAGTTGCCAAGACCAAGATCTGATTTGCATCAGCCGAAGGATACATTTCCTACCCCAAACTGTCACTGATAGCAGTCCTGTGACATTCGTTGATCCCATTACTTTTTAGGACATTAGACGCGTGAACTACACACCCAGAAACTCTGAAAAAAGTGCCTGTAATCTTATATTATATTTTGTAACTGAAACATTGTTTGGAGCCAACAGATGAGCTAATCTTTTCAGTTATGGATGTTATCTATGCTTCTGAATCCAAGAACATCTTATCCATTACCAGTCACATAAAGACAGACTAGCATAAGGCATGCCAGATCATTTGCCAGTATGTTTTAAAGATCATGATAGTGTGTCATGTGATGATGGAAAAGTAAAATACTTTCTAGAGCAAGGTGAATCATAATTAGCTAAAAGTAACTTACTGTAGCTGGATGAGTAGAAATAAGGAACCATTACATAAGGATAAGGAAAAAATATCTTATTTTGTTAATGCATTAGTGGAGTGTTTCCCAGACATTTTTGCTCATGGACCCATTTTGGACTTGAAAAATAACCACCAATCTTCACTTCCTAGCTCATGTAAATAGAGTGTCTGGAAGATAGGCATACAAAATTAAAACTTTAAATCAAAGAACTGATTTAAGATAGATACTAGTACATAGCAGTATCATACATAACAATGCATTGCATGATTTGACCTTAAATAAAATGACTGTTGGGCACTGTGTGGGTGCAGGAAGTTTCTTAATTAGATATTCTATTTTGCCATACAAAATAAACACAGACTCGTGTATTATGTGGGAGGTTATTTTCATCTCTCAAGTAATAGTGTAAAAGAAGAAAGGTACCAGGTTTGTTCATCAGTCAAAGAAAGGGACCTTAATTTTTTCTCTCATTGTACAGTTTTTCCCAACTTTTTTGAAGTGGATTTTGTGTAATCATTCTATTTGTGGAACTTGTTAATAAACACTGAATATCACCAATGGAGGAAATTCTATGATTATTTTTAACAGGATATCATTCCTTTAATGAACAATACAAGCAAACTTATAAAAAAAAGTACCCATTACAAAATTGTATCATGGATCCCCTGAGAACTGGTCATGGTTCCCTTTGGATCTGCAGAGCACTCTTTGGGAACCACTTCATTAATGAATTCTCTACCAAGCAGTAGTTCTTTTTTCACTTACATGAAGTGCTGGCTGCATTCTCTCAGGCAGTGAGCAATGATATTACAGTGTCTTTGGCTTGATAAATAAAGACATAACTCTTGCCTAAGTTGTATTTCTAAAGAGTGGCTCATGAAGTTCAATCTAGTTGGCCACCCCCGGCATAATCCATCATAAGCGATAAGTGTCGAATGGTAGCTGTATATGCATGATGGGCAGGTAGAGTTGCACTTTTGTAGCCATAATGCCAAAGAGGAACATAAGCGCCTACGTATCCATAATAAAATTTGTATTGTAAGGATGAGTATATAGTTATGATAAAGTTATGTAGTGGTGACATATGTAAACTCACAATAACACATTACAGAGCTGTCTATTACGTTGCCATAATTAGAAGCGGGTACACTGCTGTCTATACAGCAGTTAAGTACTGTGGATTCTGTGCAATAGTGTTTCTTCCAAATTAAGCCTGGTGTCTGCGAATGTTTGACAATAGGCTTTACCAGCTTCATTAGTACATGGTATGCATGGTTATGTCTTATTATGAGAACTGATATAAACATACCTTTAAACTGCTCTGAAGAGATTCTGCATCTGAAAAAAATGGGAAATTGTTGAGGAAAGTAAGGCCAAAAAATGTGATATTTACAGTTTATCAGCACATTTATCAACAAGTGTTGTTCTTCTTGAAGTCCGTTCTAAATACGTATGCATGTGGTATTGTGTACGTTACCTGTAAGTTAGCAGTTTGACATTTTGTTCAAATTATGCCTCAGTTTAGAAGTTTATAAGTTATAGTAAAGGAAGAGACATATTATTGCATGTAGTACTACAGTAATTAGTTCTGGTTTGGAGTTAGTAGCTGTGTTTAATAATATAATTATTATTAAGCTAATGTTCCGATTTAATCATTAAATTTTCCTTTCATATTGCACTTCATATCCTATCGTTTACATATATTAGGAATGTTTGCAGAATAATTTTAAATAACCTCACAATATTTACTAAATTTTTAAAATGTATTTACATATTATTTTATTTATAGTGTATCTCTAAGAGGACACCAATTTAATTTAAACATTTCAGCATAATCATTAGATAATAAACACAAAGAAATATCACTCATCACAACAAACACAATACACATATTACACATTCCATACAAAAATCATGTTCATTACATGCCAAAAACATCTGCCTATGTCATACTCTATTATTTTTACTGTAAATAATATTTTAATTGTCATGGATGTGATGTGAAGTATGAAGTTAATATTAATATCGCCAGGAAATATTAATAATTTATATTAATATATTAATTACTGCAGTCCTTAAAAGTTGCATTTTAAACAGTGTATGCTATTCCTGTCACTATGAAAAGTATCTCCATTATACATTAGGAATGTGAGTATTAAGGAGAGCAATAATCACAGAACAAAGATTTTTCCACTGCAGTAGGCCTGCAATGTAAATGGGAATTAATGCACATAAAAGTCTCTAGACTGTTTGTACAACGGTTCTTATACTGACCAAAAATATATGTTGTTACATACATAAATATCACCATTTCATAACGCCAAGTAGTCACGCACATTATATATAATGTTATATACTTTTACACAACTAATGTCAATGTCTCTGTTTTCTATGAAACTATCATCTACATCAATATGAGTGTTTTTGTTTTTTCACGTTATCATAAACAACAACATTCGAAGAGTTAATTTACATTGATAATCTGAGTAATTTACTGATCATAAGTATATAATAATGATGCCAACAAGAAACATATTTTTTATTTTCTCTGAGTTTAAAGTCTAACTTGACAACTGTGGCACTGTCTAGGTTTATATATTTCATAACACTGCGAATTCATCATTACTTTTGCAGCCTCTGAAAGACAAAAATGTGGAGGGTGGTTCTTCAGCAAAGAAAATAACATGGAAGGCATACATTACATGACTTCAAAATCTCCTGACAATAAAAGCAAAATACCAGTAAAGAATAAAATGTTAGACACAACAAGGTTATAATATTATTGAATATTTAAACAAATCTTGCAACATAATATATTATTGTTTATAGTCTACACAGTTCTTTCTTGGGTAAAACTGTATGAAATATATATATTTGTATTTGTGCGCAAAGTGTTCATTATATAACACATGTCATGTAAAATTATTATTTTTCCACTTGGTGGTGTACAACTATTTCACTGTATTTTGACAAGTTCTGGTAGATTATACTGCAGTAACTTATGTCTATTGCCTTGTTTGGTAGCAGTAACAATGGAACAGAAGTCTATAGGGCTTTGGTGATATTATATTACTTTTAGCACCATTCAGTTTTTGAACTCCATCTGTTATTCATAAACAAAAGTAAAAGATTTAAACAAAACATTTTGGAGACATGTCCATTCTCCATCTCCAGTTAAAGCATGAGGACCATCTATTCACTTTGGTAGGAGAGGTAAAGCTTTTCTCAACCTCTCAGACAGATACTTTCTCTGAATCATTTAATTTTGTATATTTCAACAACTGGCAATAGGAAAAGTCCAAACACTAAATGGTGCATACAGTAACATTAGACTCAAGAAAATAAGAATGATGAATAAGAAGGAAGAACAGAAGAAGAAGTAGAAGCTTGAGAAAACAAAGAGAGGGGCCAGAATCGTGCGGGAACACAATAAACTATACACATGTGAAACAGCAAATGTAACTATTTTACATAAGAGCTCCCTGTTGTGTACACAAACAGATATTTCCCTAATAATGATACTATCACTTTTGCATGGCTGTAATAAGGAACTGCATTTTAGATGTAAAGCTCTTCCTATTTTAAACACCCTTTTATTATGCAATTTTTTTCCAGCATTCAAACAATGGCCATAAGTTCATTCATAAATAAGTTAATATGAAAATTTTATATCTCATAGCATTGTGTAAATATCAGTGCTTTCAAGAAGTATGTAGCTAAGTTAATTCTTCACATAATTGGCACACATTTTCTTCATTACATAAAAGTTTACGTATAACAAACCCAAATGTCATTCTGCAAACATTTATAACCACAAATGTAGGTAGTTGAATTTATATGAGGGATGGACAAAGAAAGTAAATCATGGATTGAATTGTTTCAATGAGCATAATTCCAAACAGCAGAGATCCAAGTAACTTGTATCTTGTAGTGAGAAAATATATATTTCATTCTCACTGATGGTGATTCTGAACTGATTTAAGAAGAATTATAATGCCAAGTTTATTTACCCACAAATCAGCTGTCAGCTACATAATATTCTATTATACAAAACTGAATTTGCATTTCTTCCATCCACTGAACAAAAATGTTAGATAGAGTTTTGAGGTTCTTACTTATGTTGACTTAAGATTGAGCAGTATCACCACACCTTCATTTTCAGCAACATGGATTATGTCTTTGACCATTGTGGAAAGATCTCTAAGCAACTAGAATGTATGGATATATGGAGACTACAAGGCATTTATGAGTGTTTGTATGACAGTTTATCAGAATATGGTCTCTTGTATCACTTGATCTTCCATTGGAATTTAAAGTGAATGGAACTGAGTTGCATGTAATACACATTATTCTTACTAAAACCACCCAAACCTGCTTCTGGGAAGGCAGTTTTAGAAATAATACAGCAATATCTTGTACAAATAATATTCATATATTAATATTTATCAGTGTCATGTTATTATCAGCAACAGGGTAGCTTTGGAGAGATAAGAATTAAACAATATTTTTGAATGAATCATCATAATTTCTTGTAAAATTTCAGAATTGTGTTAATGACAGATGATTGAAGAGATGATGTTGAATTGCCACTTTAAATAAGCATTTATGCTTGTGACTAGACATGAAAACATCCCTGGATTCTTACAACAGGTAGCCAGCTTGAACTGGCTAGTCATGATGTATGCTGCATTTCTGTTGTCTGTTGTCATTCAGAGAACGGTAATATCTTAATAAGCCAGCTTATGTCCTTCAAACAAATTTCTTTCTAGGTCTTTGTTTCTCATTTATCTCACAATAGTTTTTCTGGTGTATTGTGTAAGAACCATCAAATGATAGGGGAACAATGAATAAGAGGTCTTCGAGTTAAGAGTTGAAACCAAGATCTGCTGAATATGAAGAACCACCGCTAAACTTTCAACCCAGTCATTTGATTATTTTTGTAGGAGCACACAGAGTACTGAGTCATGAGCTACACATCTTACATTCAACTTACAGAAGTAAGTTTCAAACCATAATTTGACTTAACATTCGACAGAATAAACTTCCTATCTGCTTAACACATATTGGTATACATACCGTATTTGTTCATTTATGTATGAAAATAACATATTTCTCTTCCAATTTTTAAATAATACATTACAAATGTCACATGAGCTAATAAGCATTTCAACAAACCACAGCAACTGCAATGTAATGTTTATAGGAATCTTAAAAGTTAAATCCAAACAGCAAATGCTCCATGTATTGAAATAAGAATAGTTTTCTCTTTACTTCATTTCTTGTGTTTGCTTTAATTAATTCTTTTACAGCAAAGCCACAATGCAAATATTTTATTGGTAAAAACTAGACACATGAATATACATAATTTATAAGAAAAAATTAATGCCTGGTATTTTGCTTCATGGTAAGGTGACCTTGTCTGTCTGCATCATCATATCACAATAAGAGGGAGATAAATGTCTCATGTCATCAATGTAGTCATCATGTTATCCTGGTTTAACAAGGGGCACTTTAAATATTTATGATGAAATTAGTGTCTTGAAACTGACCCACAATGTCAGACGAACTTGAAAATTAGTTTGTATTCAAATAAAATTTAGGTGTTATAAAGTGTATAAAAATTGCAGTGATAAAATTGACTTTGAAGATAAGACCGATAGGTTGTCCTGAAATGTCAGTTACTAACTACCAGTCAATACTGCATAAAATCCCACAAGAGCAAGAAATGGCAAAGAAACTGGACACAAACCACCAAAGGAAGCATAACGAAAGAATATTTCCCAAACATAGAAGAAAGGTTAAAAATGAAAATAAACCTCACACAAAACTTCACGGCTATAGTGACGGGAAATGGGAAAACAAAAGCATACTTACACCGTTTTAAAATTATAGAGGAACCAACATGCCCCTGCGGAACAGCAGAACAGACAACAGACCACGTAATCTTTGAATGCGAAACGTTAACAAGAGAGAGAGAAAAGCTGAAGACAACCGCCCTACAAAAAGGTAGCTGGCCAACCAACAAAAAGGATTTAATAAGGAAGCACTATAGAGACTTTGTAAAATTTATTAATGACATCCCTTTCGACACACTAAACGCAGAATAACAACAGAGAAACAAGAACAAAAAGAAACTAATGTAAATGTATAATTATCAATTATGTATAGCTTGCAGTATTACTGCTGTAACGGAACAAGCAATAAAACCATATTAAAAAAAAAAAGAGCAAAGACCCAGAAAATTTATTTGGAATTTTGGAAGGCATGTCATATTAATACTGGAATGAAGGCAAGCTTCAAGTCATTTGTGAAAAACGTTAAAATAAATATCAAATAAGTAATACACATGTATGCAGGCTCTTTTCATCTGACTGAGGATACAGTCCAGTGGTGGATTCTTTTGAACAAGGCAATGAAATATTGCTTCCTTACAGGGTAAAGCATAGCTTCCTTTAAGGGCAGGAATCTCTTGACTAGCTGACAAACTCTGATGTCTGACGAAGGGTTTAATGGAGTTCCAGATGACCTTATGCTACTGGCTAAATGGTACCTGATGACATGATGAATAGACTAATTGACAATGGAAAATGCTACATAATGGATATTAATGTAGAAAATACTGAGGTAATGAATATCTCAAGGCAATCATTCCTAGTACAGATGATGGTAGAACAAAAAAACCGGAGAATGCAGAATATTTCAAACCTTTGAATAGCATACAGATATACATGTGAAAATAAATTCAGGATTTACATGGAAGAAGCAGCATTTAACAAGAAGTCTGTTTTTCACCAGCAAATTTGGCTTAAATTTTAGCAAGAAACTACTGCCATGGGGCAGAGCACTGTTTGGTGCTGAAACTTGGACATTTTGGACAATAGATACAGAAATTCCTGGAAAGTTTTGAAATGTGGAGCTGGAAAAGGATGGAAAAGATTAGCTGGACCAATCATGTGAATGATAAAAACTAGAAACATTTACTCAAATACTGGGTATTCTAAACCACAATTTTAGATCAAATGTGTTCCAGAAATTTTCAATAATAAAAGTATGTAATGCACTGGCTGTCCCCTTTCTTTTACATGGAAGCAAAATTTTGACCCTTCAACAAAAGTCTGTGAGCAATGGAGATGAAATTTTTCAGAAAAGCAGGGTACATGCTTTTGGATGACAAAAGAAATGACAAAGTTTCGGAAGAGTTGAAAGCAGAACCAGCTGATGAGAAACTAAGAAGATACAAATCCAACTGGCTACGACATGTAACAAGAATGGACAACAACAGGATGCTAAAAATAATGCTGAATTATAGACCAAATGGACAAATACAACTTGGAAGACCTTTGAAGAGACTATTAGACAAGGCTGCAAGAGGTCTATCAAGGCCTCACTCATTATGGATGATACTGATGATGTGAAAAATGAAGAAGTATTAAAAATTGTCAAGGAGGAAAGGAAAATTCTACACGCAGTAAAAAAGAATGAAGGCTAACTGGAATGATCACATATTGCATAGAAACTACCTTCTGAAACACATTATGGAAGGAAGGATAGAAGGAAGGACACAAATGTTAGGAAGACGAGGAAGGAGATTTAAGCAGCTACTGGATGTTCTTACAGAAACCAGAGTATACTGGGAAGAGGATGAACTAGATCACACTCTGTGGAGACCTTGCTTTGGAAGAGGTTACGGATCTCACGTACAGCAGACTATGGAATGAGTGAATTCCATCATAATACCCAGTACTTCAATTCCATCATTATACCCAGTACTTCAATTCCATCATTAAACCCAGTACTTCAATTCCATCATTATACCCAGTACTTCAATTCCATCATTATACCCAGTACAATTCCATCATAACACACAATACTACAATGGAAGCCTATGTGGCACCACAGAATGTGTAAAGAAAGCCCTTAAAGTACTTTCATTAGTAAAGAAATAATAATTATGATTCAATGACTACCACAAATCAAATTTCAGAGGTCGTATTTATTTTAACTAAATCAGTGACATTTGCACTAAAAGTTGACAAATGCCATGTTTCATTTTTCCTGGAATGGCAGATACCTTTACCCCCGTACTTGTCTTTTTTTTTTTTAATTTGACTCCTGATGTTTTGGTTGTACTCCAGAAGTTAAGCCAGTTTAATAATATAATAAAATTTGTACACATAAACAAATTCGATAATAAAGGGTAGCATGCGTGGGTTTCATTCAGTTCTCAAGTGCAAAAATATACGAACGATAGTTTAATGGATCCCCTAATTCAGTAAGTGAATCAGTATCAAATACAACTGTTATGTTTGTTAAGTAACAGCAAGCTACATATGCACGTTTCAGTGTTGATGGACCATCATCATTATGTTTAAAACTACAATTGTATATATATGGTGTTTACAAATACATATCTGTCATTCTGTAACTTTATACACAACTTGATGATGGTCCATCAAAACTGAAACATGTACATGTAGCTTACTGTTGCATAACAAACATATCATTATGTTTGATGGTGGTTCTATCAGTTGTTTAAACACAATGGGATGTCTTCCATTAAGTTAATGGATCCAATTCGTATGTGTAGAATATTCAGAATTTGTGTGTTTGCAAGCACAAGTAGAAGAAAAAGTTTAAGTAATCATGTTATAACCCTGATCTAATGATGTGTTTTTCTCAGAATGACTACATGTATGACACGAGAGCCAAAATATCAACAATTAGAACATCAACAATAAATAACGACAATATATTACACAGTCTCCACTGTACTGTTCTCAATCATAATCCTAATGTGTGATGAATGTTCCTCCTTCTCATTTACTTTCTTTGGCTTTGGTACAGAATAATTCATATTTTTGTGTAATTTCTGTTTATATTTTGGGTAGCACCATTTTGATTTCTTGAGCACTTTCGGAGTCCCATAAAATGTCTCATTATTTTATGCATACTTTTAAATTACTCATTCATGCTAACGTGTTCTTGTTCATGATTTTCTAAAGCTATTTTTCATCTAGGTAAATGCTGAAGGAACCAGACGATGATCATCTTGTCCATACATACTTTTGGCCTGTGCCCTTTCAATGAAACAAATTAAAAAACAAAATCGTCATTCACAGTTCTGGAACTTAATCAAAATCATGTTTGGTGTCATCGTATTTATTTTCCAAAATTATGTTGAAGTAGTCCTGAACTTCCTCAGCAGCCATTTACATCTCCCACCTCCGTTCCTTCCAAACAACAGATTACATAAAACTCATCTCTGCATTTATTTCCCAAGATGGGCTTCCATTTCTGTCTCCTGCTGCTCCATGTTTCGACAGAGACTGAGAGGTAGCCAGTGGTACCACCATCACAGAACTGTTTCCATCTCTGCTATTTCTGTCCTACACGGTCTAAAACACACAGATTGGTATTGTAGACTGATAAATTTATGTAATGACTTTATCAGTAATGTAATAGGATTACTCATATATAATATTATTGCAGATCATAAACATATGTAACTATTTCTGTATCTTCATATTTATGGGGTAGTATAAGCAACCCAATTCCAACTTGGAACTTTTACATGACTTGCATTCGAAACATAGAATTCAGACGTAATTTGTCTCAGATATTGTATCTGTGCTTCAGGGGAATTACCTGTCTTTGTCTCGAGTCAACTGAAATTCTCTTGCCATTTTGACTAATCTGTCATAACTGATACTATATAAGAGATAAAATTGGATTGCAGTAATACTCCAGATACTTTCAAAAACTTTCAGCTGCCAATTCCTTATGTAGAACACTACAACATGTGTATATATATATATATATATATATATAAATATATATATATATACAGTTACAGTTATAGTCAACAGTGCTATGCATTGCACTAGGTGGAGTGTTGAGCTCAGATCAACATGCTATTTTACAAAGCTTTACATTATTTTCCCCAAGCTCTTGCCATCTAGCGGCTATGCTTTGAAGTCTTAAGAAAATAAATTTTGTATAAAATCAGTTTGGACAAGAGTACTGAAATTCATACATAATTTGGACTGCAAAGTGTTAAACGTAATATAAAATTACTGTTACACATGAGTGACAAATTTAAAAATCCTCTAACAAAGTTACATTAACTATACAGGTTTAATAATTTAGTAGTGATTCTTACATGTCAAAAAGCCAAATGTAAGGAAATTTTAAAGTAATGTTGTAATTTACAAAGACCCTCTCTTGTTATCCCTTACCACACACTTAATGGTACAGAATTCATATACCAAAGACACTGCAAGAGATATTCCACACAAATTACGTATATCATGGTTTTTCTGATAATGTAGTTTGACACAGCCATTCTCAACAAGTCATTCCTTGACCAACATGCAAACCTAAGGATCATACCACATGCCAAGTAATTATCATGCTGGGTACCTCACATGATGAAGGTTGCTGATGGTTACCATTCTGTAGCTGTTTACTCACTGAACGATATTTACTGAGAAGAGTTTTCCAAAACATGAATTACCAGAGTTTCATAATTCAAGAGGTTAACATAAATTTCAGGAGTACATTATAATAAAACAAAACTTATACCCCATACTGTACTCAATTTAAACATTCCATCAACATGGACTGTTTATTTGCAACAGATATTTCTGACTTTATTTCAAGGTTTCAACTTGCAGCACCTTAATATCTGTTGATTCCTGCTATTTACTATACTTGTTGGCAATATGTGTTCACTTTATCCAGCTGTGTTTGGGTCTGCAGTTGGAATAAAAAGAAGAAACAGATATTTCTGACTTTCAGATGGAAAAAAAAACACACCAATTAAGAACAAATAGGTAAAAGGCAAACCATGAATTTATGAAGACAAAACTACATTCATAAATTGTCTTAGCATTCGTATCATTATTTCAATAGAAGAACTGCAGAAGCAGCTGAAGCAAAATAAACAACAATTCTGTTGGCAGCAGTGTTAATCATGACGTCAGAGAATAGCAACTGTAATGTTAGTGTGGGTCTATTAGAGTAGTGAATGATAGTGTGGGTCTATTACTGTAGTGAATGTTAGTGTGGGTCTATTACTGTAGTGAATGTTAGTGTGGGTCTATTACAGTAGTGAATGTTAGTGTGGGTCTATTACAGTAGTGAATGCTGTTCAACCTAAAACTGTAACACACATTACACACGTATCTAACTTTGTTTTCTGGAATTGAACTTTTTTAAATTCAGATTGTGGACAATTTAAGAAAAACGTGTATTTATATGGTTGAAATGGGAATTCTGTATATTTAAAGAAAGGAAATGTTATAATCATATTACAAGAAATATCACGATAAAATATCCATCCATCCATCCGTCTGTCCATCCGTCCATCCATCCATCCATTGATTTCGAGGAGCAAATGTAAGGTTCACGTCAGCAGCTCATGACGTACTTTAATGTTGCCATGTTTTACAAGTTAACGTCGCTTTTTTTTTGCGAAGTTCCAGGTTTCCACTGCAGCGTAGTTTAGGCCTTCTGCTGTTATGGGATGTTACATTGAGTAGATTGGCAGATGGTTACGGACGTTTCGGGACAACCTATCGCTACCATCTTCCAAGGGCCTATTTTGACTGTCTTCCCGTGAAGTCGGTAACCAGCTATTAAATTAGGCCATGTAACATGCCAGAACAGCGAAGGTTATGTCACCATTTTTATAAATGCAAGATAAAAAAGAAGAGACTACATATATTGCCTACTGGAGGAGGTGAACAACAGTTGGAGAACAGCGCAGCATTTTACCTGTATATTTTGCCACCAGCATGAAACGGACCGGAGAATTCTGTAGAAGACACGTGATTTCTTGTCATATCACGTGGTTTGAGGACGTCATCTGCATTCAGCAATCTGCCGACGGGACACAACAATGAAAATAAACATGCCAAGCTAAATTATAACCATACATCTTTGTTGCTGATGGATTTATTTGTAATAAAAATCGCAGTTAAATTAAAAGAACGGGGGAAAAAAATGTACATTGGCCCTTAAAGTAAACAAGATGGAAGTACAGGGACAGAGTGCAGAATCTCTAACATATATTGCTTGCTATAGCTCGTCTTTATTCTTACCTGATTTTGTATTCGTCAATACAGAACATGCAGGCAACAAGTCAAGTAAAAAGGCATGCTCTTTACTAGGAAGCAAACAAAAGACAATACACAAACATGAAACACAGCATCCATTTTGTAAGGGTTGAAAGGTAGATAACATTTTGACTTAATGTTAGTATGTCCAAGAGACATACTTATGTGAAAGCTAACAGCAACAAGATGTGGGAGAAAGTGATTGTTTGAGCAACTAGTCTGACAAAAAAAGCACAATTAAGCTACAAAACGTACCTTCTATTAATAGTAGGTACATCGAACCATCATGTTAGCTGTGAGCGTACGAATACTGTTCCAAACAAAACAGTGGAAATACTTGCAAAATTGTTTATCTACTTTCTACACACAGGCTTTAGACTCAACCCATGAACGTAGAGAGGTTACAATATAAGTTTCTTCAAAGCAGCAAGTGATTCCACACAAAGGAATTTAGTCCAGAAATTTTAAATGATCCTTATCCGTGCACTGAGCAATTAGATATGGTAGCAAAACCATCAAACGCTCATTTAAATGTATTAAAGTATATTACAAATGTAGTGTGCTTCCTACATGTTGTGGCCACTCATGTGGCCAACCTTGGCGATGTGCGATACAAAGGACTGATACAACGCCATATTACAAAACCACTCTGTAAGGACAGGTTTGCCAAACCCATAACATCAACCCTCGTGTACTTAGTGCATATTTCACTGACAGTCATTTGATCTCCACACTAGACTAAATTATTTTTCTATGTATTATAATACACATATCTTTCTTTCCTTTCTGGATGGGGACACACTACATAATTTTTGACGTTCAGCTGACCGTGCATCGTGATAAATTCTTATAATGAAACCAACCAGATGCACTAATTTCTCTAATTCATTTTTGGAATAAAACTCTACATGTTTCGGACAGTTCGTCTGTCCATCATCAGGAGTTCTTCACTGTACACACAGAAATGGTATATGTCATACAGGTTTGCTGACAGCTTGCAAGCTCGCAAGCTGTCAGCAAACCTGTATGACATAAACCATTACTGTGTGTACAGTGAAGAACTCCTGATGATGGACAGAGGAACTGTCCGAAACATGTAGAGTTTTATTCCAAAAATAAATTAGAGAAATTAGTGCATCTGGTTGGTTTTATTATAAGAACACTACATCCTATCTACAAATACAAAACGTTACACATTACATTTAATAACAAATTAATTGTATTTTAAAATTTAATATGCATTTTAGACAACTTTTTTTTTAACGTAGCATTTTACATCAGTACGTTGGTTCACAACCTAATGTAATATCTATATATACCCACCCTTCATAACGCGGCTGCCTGAAGATGGCCACATGAGTGGCCACACATGTAGTAAGCATAGTACATTTATAATATAGTACATACACTCATGTGCTTTTTTTGGTTTCGATACCATGTCTTAGTCAGGAAAACCCGTTTCACGGGAAGTGGCGCCGTATAATCTGGTACCACAATACAGCGCCTCACATCCCAAGGTACAGTAATATTCACATTCTCTGCCATGACAGCCTCAAATCATATAAGGAATGACGTTATGGTTTATAAGGAATGACGTCATGAATAGAGACGCGTGTTGTGATATATTTGAAGTGTTTGGTTTGCTCCGTCAAAACTATGCAAATAGCCTCTTACCCTTACAGTAGATGAGGCACATAATAGTTGCTACTGACAGGCTGGTCATGCATTACAAACACTGAGAATCAGCTGAAACATCTGTTGTACACTGCAGAGTATAATCCTTTAATTTCGTCCTCGGTAGACTGCACGGACCTCTAACTCTCTACGTGCTGCCTGCCTCAGTGCAGCGTATGGTCATGAATACATTTAAGGCTACCATAAATTAAACGCTTCTCCGTTCTAGCCAGCAGTCGGAATATGAAACAGCAATGCTGGTCTCCTAACACACCTCTTTACCAAGCGAATTACAATTTTCTTTTTCGGTTTACAACGAAAACTGATCACAAATCTCGGGAACGCCATTGCACAGGCATAATGTTATCTTTCTTTAATAGGCATCTTACTTACTTACTCCATAGTGCAGAGTGGTTTGCAGCCAGTCAAGAAATTCCCCGCATTTCACGGAACCCGAAGGTTCATTACCACGCTCACAAGCGTCTGCCACCTGTCTCTATCCTGGGCAAGCCCAATCCAGTCCATATACCCACATCCCACCTCCTGGAGATCCGTCCTAATATTATCCACCCATCTACGCCTAGGTCTCCTCAGTGGTCTTTTTCCCTCCGGTTTCCCCACCTAGACACTATACACCCCCTCTCCTCGTCTATCATAAATAACAAAAAATACCCAAAATACCTGTACTGAAAAATGAAACGCAATTAGGAACACGTGGATTTTTGATGCCTGTTGTACCTACCTGTACATCACTTCCGGCCTCGGCAATCGAAAATGTGGAGGTTTTTGTTCTTAGAAGTGTAACCTTTATTGCGAAATTGAGAGTAACGTAATAATTTTCGGCACCAAGAACGTCTGCTTTTCTAGTATGTGATACAAGAGGGTTCGTAATGTAACTACATATATATTATTATTGACAAATTTTCGGGGTAATAAATTTTCGCGGTAATAAATTACTGATATTGGACCTTATGTTTATTGGACCGAGCATCATTGTGATAGTTGATGAATAAAAGACCAACTTGGTGTCATTTGCTATTTTATTTCACTTCTTATGTGCTCAACATGTTTCGGACATTAATATATCCATCATCAGGAGCTTGCGACTATTCTGTTGAATTACCACATTGGTCATATTGTTCTTGGTTC
>Ga0123357_10004462_pt1 | contig 16434 bp, 4 predicted proteins | sample TergutEmb28metaG_FD_89873 | JGI IMG/M metagenome (GOLD analysis project Ga0123357, IMG submission 89873) | Embiratermes neotenicus P4 segment gut microbial communities from Petit-Saut dam, French Guiana - Emb289 P4 | ecosystem: Host-associated > Arthropoda: Insects > Digestive system > Gut ... | reverse complement strand
CAAAGCAACAATCAATGGAGTGGCGGCATAGCGGCTCACCCCGCCCCAAAAAATTCCGAGTGCAAAAATCCGCTGGAAAATTTCTCGCCTCGATTTTTTAGGATCAAGACGGCATCCTCCTCATTGATTTTCTTCCAAACGACCAAACTATCAACGCGGAGTATTACTCATCTCAGCTGGTGCAGTTTAAGGACATTTTGAAGGAAAAACACCGTGGAAAGGTCACCAAAGTGGTCTTGTTCTTGCACGACAATGCCATGGCTCAACGGGCACTTGCAACCCAGAAGAAACTGGCCTACCTGGGCTTCCAGTCTCTTGATCACCCACCCTATTCTCTGGATCTGGCCCTGTCGGACTACCACCTGTTCCCTGGACTGAAAAAAACAATTGAAAGGACGCCATTTTTCGACCATTGCTTCCGCGGAGACCTGGTTGGACGGACAGTCTTCTGATTTTTTTTGAGTTGCTTGCAAAAGTTAGAGCAATGGTTTAAGAAGTGTATTGAGCTTCATGTGGAGTATGTTGATTAAATCCCGAGTTTGGACGCTGTAGCTTGTGTCCTTTCTGGTCGGGCTAAGGACTTGTCAGCACCCCCTCATATATGCAGGATGAAATATCTCAGACTGATAGAAGTAATCGCACTCGGCGTAGATTTCAATCTTCATCTAGGGTGATTGCACATGTGAAGTGAATGTGTTACCTTCAGCATGGTGAATAAATGTGAGGTTCCTGGGGAAAGAGGCTGTAGTACCATTTTTCAGGTCACTGGGGAGTCTGGCATCACAAACACAACTGTATCTGATATTAACTGAGATAATGTACAGCTGAAGACAAGCTTCGTCCCATGAAGTCTGAACTTTGCCATGTCAAATAACTATAATTGAAACGGAGATAAATTAATGGTGTATGCTGAGATATAATCATGACATAGTACACAGACAGCTGGTCTTGTAATAAATCCCGGAACTGGTACAAACATACTACTATTGCAGATGTTGGATGGTTAGTGTAGTTAATATTAGCGACTTACTATGGGTTGGTCGCTCCAGGGATTGAATCCTCGGTGGCGGTGAGAGTTTCCACACCTGTCCAGACTGGCCCTCAGGCCTACCCATCCTCCTGTACAATGGGTACCAGGTCACTTTCCCAGTGGTAAAGAGCATGGCATTGACCATCTACCCATATCTAGTGTCAAGGTTAAAGAAAGAGTAAAGCTAAACTCTACTGTCCCTCTGGGTCTTCATGGCATATTACAAGGTGAATTTTTACTGCAGATGACAGATCACACATCAATTACATGACACATTCTTTGGAGCTGCAATTGTAATGAGATGAAACTTTTCATAGTTACGAGAATACAAGTAATATAATTTGGTCACTTAATGAAAGTCTCCACAGAGATGTTGTCATTCCTGTCTGCTCTGCAATTTTGTTTACTACAGGATCTGCTTCTAGTTTAATCACAGTCTTTCTGAACTTCCCTTTATTTTGTCATACTACTTTGTTCCCCATTTCATAAGACAGTGAGTATCTTTCCAAGTCCAGTACTGTTGTTCATTATCCACTGCAATTAACATGGCCAAATGAGCCCAATAATGAACTGTTTCAGCTTCCTAATCACATTGGCAGAAAACTAGTTTGGATCACATGTAATGAATATCATAAACATAAGAGTGTACATTTGATTCCCAGAGTGACAATTCGACTTCCCTGTCATTGATCAGCTAACCAAAGAGGGTTTTTATTGCTGGGTAACCAATATTCCATGGAGGATACTGTACAGTCCTCATTCATTAATTTTATTCTGCTTCCTTTTTATTAAATTTCTCTAAGAAAAAAATTCTGTCAGCTGGAAATGCTGGAAGATCACACGTCTGTAGTTCAGAAGGATAGTAGCCCAGACTACTCCACAAAATTTTTAAAAATGAATTTTTAAGATTGTTTAGCGAAAACATCCAAATGGTCCATGTTCATGAAACGAATGCCATAAAAGTCAAAAGCACACAGGTACAAGTGAAGCTTGAGAAATTATTAGTTTGTTTCAGTGAGGCTGAACATACCACTGCTCCAGCAAACACTTGCACTTCCAAATTATCCAAATTTAGATTTTTTTTAATACACTGACAACTTGTTCATCTCCATGTCTGGCTACAGCTTTAAGGGTGTATAAAATCTTAATTTCCTTAATTTTGCTTCTAATATCTTGGTGCTTCATATTATAAAATCAACAAATGCACTAATGCTAAATTTTATTTTTGCACACAATCCATCAGAAGTCTGACAGTTTCAATCTATCTTGATCATCCTTATAGGGTTACTGAACATCAGTAAAGCATATATAAAAACACAGATGGATTATTAAATACAAAACTTCTGCCTACAATGTCTGCAGATATAAAATTATTGTGGAACCTGTGTATATTCAGTTATACAACCAGCAAAAAAACTCATACCTGAACAACACACTGGAGATTGCAACAGTTTATTTATCTTTGTCTTTGACCTTTAAAACAAATATGTCATTATTAGATGTGATACACAGTTACTTCAAGTCCAGACATCCAGTCTGCTTCAGTACTGTGTTGGCTACTAAAACATAAATTTCACATCCCTCTGTTATGATATGTACAAACAACCATTGTATTACCCATATATAGCAACAAATCAAATATTTGTAATTATATTTATTATTTTTACTATTTTTAACTTTAATTATATTTACTATTTACTACTATTTTATGTTAATTCCACAAGAATTATAAAAATCTATAAAACTAGAACTTCTGCATCTTATGGACCAGTTCTACACTGCTACAAACGAATTTTGTAACATTTGCAAACATTTTATGCACCAATTTTAATGTATTTAATAATCCGTCTATGTTTTCATATATGCTTTGTTGATGTTCAGTAACTCCCTGAGGATGATCAAGATAAATGGAAACATGTCGGAGTTATGACAAATTGTGTGTATAAAATACAGTTTTAACATTAGTGCATTTGTTTTATTGTATGAATTGTTGATTAAATTACAGACATGAATAACATTAAGATCTTGATGCTTCTCATGGACAGTTCTTATTCAGTATGAGCTGATTTCATTTGTACATATACCAGAGTCAGTATCTGCTGAATAAAATTAGAATGTGTTGGTCCTGCCATAATTAAACATGTAATATGCAAATCGAGACCAATTTTCAAAGTAAGTCTCTTAGAATATTTTTAGTTCATTATGTTTGAAAACCAACAAAATTCATTTATTTATGCCATTTGTGTAGGGAACATATGAAAATTTTATGGTGATTTTGTAAGCCCTCTGCCTTAAAACAATATAATATGTTCCACCTAGTGTGCAAAACCTTGCCAGTTGCATATTGTTAAGGAACAAAATAACTTCATATTGTACACAGAATTTTAGTTTATTATATCCTTCTAATTAAGCAGTTGAATAATTTATTTGATCTAATTTCAGTTACTATGAAAGAAATACAGTCAAATCCTGTATAGGTTCATCCTCATTTGGCACATGTTAAAGTCTGTGAAAAGAAAATTCCCTGTTTCCAATACACAGTATATCAATTTACTGCATCCCTCAATATTCCACGACCTTTGATAATTGTGGTGAACAAACGAATGACACTATATTGGAGTCTAACTGCATGTGGAATTAATAACTGAAAATAACCAATTGTGGAATAGCATTAGGTAATTTAATACACTCCAATATAACAGTTATAGTGTACAAGCCTCCTGTTGTATTACATTATTCCTGGCCTAATAAAACCATTTTTGGTATGACAACATGTGTGAACAGGGGATAAATTCTAATTATTTACTTACACAAACTTTGCACATAATAAAATTGTAAGTTATACAGAAACTTGAACTCTCATACATATTTTGGCAATAATTTGTCATCATCATAGGGATATAATTACAAAGGAATATATAATACCAACACATTAATCGTATATGCACAATGTTAAAATGTATAAAGTGCATAAAATAGCAACCATAATTACAATAATGAGGATGTTATGGCTAGTACTATGCTAAACTGTTTCTGATAAAAATTCACATCCTATTGTCTGCAATGGCTTGTGAATTTTTACCTGGAAAGTTTTATCATCATACTAGCTATAGCATCCACATTATTGTAATTTTAACTGCTATTTTATATATTTTAACATTGTACATGTGAGATTAATTTGTTGGTATATTTATGTTGCTTTGTAATTATGTCTCCCTGAGGATGGCAGTTTATCACCAAAAATGTAGGAAAGTTGAAGTTTATGTATAACTTATAATTTTATTATATGTAAGTAATTACAAGCAAAGTGCTTGGAATAAATAACATTCAAAGAGAATCAATCTGCTTAAGTGGTTATGTGCCCAGAATTTGTGCTAGAATTTATTTGGAGAAATTTTATTCCTACATTCCTTCATATAAGATGCTATGAATGACGTTGCTGAAGAAGAAGAGACATTATAAATATAGTTGTTGGTCAATAACTAAGTATTCTTAAATATTTATTAGTATCTTGTCTTACATAGAGCTCCAACATATTTAAGTGCTTGTAATGAAATTGTAAATATGTTTTAATGTGATATTTTAATTACACAATTGATATACAATAATGCAGCAGAGGGCTGGGTCATACATTATTCACAGTATATCAAAATATAGTATATGATAATATACGTGTAGTTTTTAAGTACTGATGTTGTTTATCCTTTCATGGGATAAGTGCTCTAGTAATCAGTGAATAATGATAAAAAATATATATTGGAAACCCATTTTCTTGTATACATTTATTCCAGGGCAACAAACACTGCATAGCATTGACAATGTATATACAATATAAATGTGAAACTGAAAAATACCAGAGTTCACTTATGCATTTGCAAGATTCAGGAATATAACTTCATTGACTGAAATACAGTACTTGAAACACTTGAACATGTGCGTAAAGTGTATTTGTTAGAAGTAAATATACAACTGATTTGATCAGGCATGGTCTTATCCAGTAAAGTTAAAGTAAATTGTATAATATTGGCACTTTAGCATATAAAATGAAATTCACAGCATTGTCACACTCCACACTTTGAAGTAATTCCTTAATTCTGAAGTAAGAAATCTGAGTCATACACATGTTCTTATAAAAACGTTTTGTTAGTGATTTTAACCATAATAAATTTATATTTATCTTCCCATGGGCCATTGTTTGCAGTTAATGAATACATATATTGTAAACAGACCTTTTTGAATTAATTTTTGTGTCTGTGACATGATTCTTGAGGCCTGCCTACAATTATGTCAAATGATAACCAATACATCCTTGCAAAATTTCAGGTTTTAAAAGATGTGTAGCTGAGGGCTCCATTCTTCTGGTATATGATGCTGTGTGACCGGGTAACAGGATCTGAGTATTCTGTGATGCATTGTCATGTCCCAGAAGAATGGAATCCTAAAATATACCTTGCAAAAACTTTAAAGAACACATGTCACAGAAATGGTGTAAGATTAAATAATTTTTAACTGGTTCCTTCTAGAGATCTTGTGTATACAAAATAGGTTAAACACTGAATAAATAGGATTTAAAATTATTAAAATATATAGTTTAATCACATAGGTATGTAAATGAGTGGCAGGAAAGTAATTCCTTCTATTGGAAATTGTGCTATGTCTAAGTTCATTTTAGTTTTACTGTACACAGTGAATATATAACGCTAAACATTAATGTAACAATGTGCAACATTTCAGTTAGTTACTGTACATGTGTGGACAATTTGTGTGTACAACCATATTTCATAGCTCTTTTAATTCTGTGATTTTATGTACATGCTTCTTTCATTTTTAACTTTAAGTGTAAACACTAGCTGCAGCAAGTCCCATTAAAATATGCTGTCTTTATACACAGTAGGGATAATGGTCAAAACACCTAAAATAAATGTATTAAAGCACTAAAGAATTCAATAGTCCCAAAACGTTTATAACATGCTTGGAAATGCAAAAAATTTTGGATATGTGGCAAAAAAATTGTAGCATTCACACAGCAAACACTAGCAAAGAGCTCTTGTCTGCTGCTATCAGACACTGTATTTAGTGATGGTTCCCTTAGCACACAACACATTCATGTGAGGCATTGTAGTACAGTCACTAGATAGTATTGTCCTTCAACAGCAGTGTGACAGAGCTTGAAAATGACAAAAGAGATTGAAGGAAAGAACAACACAAACGTCATGGGTGAGGGATAAAAGAGTGAGAATTTAGTGTTAGTATGGCAAATAATAAATGCTAACCTAGATGTACGTTTGTGTTTTAAAGTAATAAGTATAATTTTAGAATAATTTCAAGGGCAGCTACCCTTCCAATGTGTATATGAATAAATGTATGAATGAATGAATGAACATGGATGCTATGCCCCTGAAGATTATTTTTAATTAAGATTGTGGTATTGGTTGTAAACCATAATAGATACCAGTGCACTGGGTAGTGTAGACTGTGGCATGACAAAAGAATGCCTGGTAGTGACAAAGTCCTATCCCCAGGTATAATAATAATTTAGAATACTCAACTGTAACTTAGACCTTACTAGCATTTGCATAAATATGTTATAATTTCAACAACGGTATAATATGGTGGATGTTTAAAAAATAAGTATTTTGATTAAAGGTATATGGTTTTTTACACACAGCAATATGGTAAATGTGCATGATGAAATTTGCAATAGGTCTGATAAGAAGGAATTACTCCATTCATGGATACAGTACTAACTTTATATCTTGCATTGAACCAAGTAAGTTATCCAAGCGATTTGCATCTAATCTTTGTCATTAACAGATCCTTCCACTAATTACCAAGTAACTTGTTAACTTTGTGCCCTTGAACAAGAAAGCAAAAATCAGTGAATGTTATCAATAACAGTATCAAAATGTGTTACAAAAACTAATTTTGTTCAAAAGTTATTTGAAGTTTATTGTTCAAGTCAAATAAATATGTTTTACAAAGTAATAATATTCATGATGCCACATGAAGTGAAAATATTTTTTATTCCAAGCGTAAATTCTTCAACACTAACTTCAGACCATGGGGTGTGAAAAAGGCAACAGTGCAGTCAATATTAGTTGAGGAATAAAATTACTGTGTGAACAGTAATACTCAGTACCCTTCTTATTCAGACAATTTTCTTTTGTGGAAAGTGTGGAGTGTAGGAGAAAGGAAGATGTGGAATGGCACACATGTAATGTATAACGAAAAGCAAACAGAAATGGCATGGAAGACAAGACAACTTTTTGGCAATAATGTAAGAGAGAGAGAGAGAGAGAGAGAGAGAAGAGGTCAATTGATAATAAAATTATGAATGTATACAAGACCATTCATATTCATCTAGTTAACTGTTCCAATATCTGAAGATTAATTTTATTGAACAATATAACATGGCACACAAATTGAAAACCAAAATATACACATTTGTTGGGAGAATACAAAAAGTTTTCAATATGACTCCAACATGTTTCAGCCCAGCACAGCCATTATTGAGGAGTGAAAGATAATTGAACAAGAAGTACCAAAAGTTTGACAGTGCATACAGTAACATACCCGTTCAGTTGAAAAGTATAAAAATGCCTGAAGATCTGAGAAAAGTGTAGGCCTATTTTCCTTATTTTGATAAACATTCTTTAGTTATAAAACACTGGTATGCAGTATGTTAAGAATTCTTTCCAAAATATATTTTATTAATTATTGTGATACAGAATAAATAAACCGTGTACAGTGTTAGTTTTTAATTTGTATGAATAAAAAAATACATGGTATATATTCAACTAAGTTAAGCATGCATTTGGAAAGTAAGTGTCTTTTAATAACATACTTTATTAAGGGCCCAAACTTGCCCATTTAACTCAATGCCTCTTATTTTCTTTGAATATTTCTGCATCCTGGAACAAACACTATTTCTTCTCTTTCTTATGAAGAATACTGCATAAAAGAGATATGAGAAGACTGTGTACACAGAATGTTGAAATTTACAGTTCAAGTGTCGCAAAAATATGAAAAAATATGCTACTCTAATCATGGCTCATGAAGTAGGTTCTGAAATATGAGCATACTTGTCCCTTATTTATGAAGCCCAGTAGTTTTCAAAACGCTTTATAAATTCCTTTTATTCAGTATGACAATAACCACTTGTCACATGGTGAGCCATGGATGAAGCAGTGAGTTGAGAAGTGGCAAGCAATGTGTGGCCAAGCTGAACACAGTCAAGCAAGTGAAGCAAGCCAGATTGCGAAGTGAGCCACAGCTACCAAAGTGACCAAATGGGCAGAAAATGGCCTCCCTCCATTTCTTTTGGTTAAAAAAGAGGTTTAGCTGTTGAATGGCAGTTCAGTACTGTACAGTCATATTCACAGCCAGTATATATTATGGCACCATCTGCTAAATGAATGAAATAGTTTCATCTCAATTTGTTGCAATATTTTGTTGTTAGATGTGCAACAAAATGATGCCTATAGACTGATAGAATTGGAGTAGACATTTTATAAATTTGACCACAGTAACCTATCCAGAAACTTTGGTGAAATTCTTAGACAGAATGAGAGAAGTCTCAGACACATACCTTCTCAGCTCAGTTAGTTTTATTAGCAATCATTAAAAACAGCTGGTTCAAGAAAGGTCAAAATGAGAATAATTTTGATGGAGAGTGGTAGTTGCAGCTAGTTAGTTATAATTCATATTGGTTGTCTACACTGAGATAAATAACAATATCATTCATGTGGATGAACACATCAAAACTTTTTAAGTTTGTTTCAGATGTGACTACACAGACAAATTTTAGAGTCAAGAATATTGCCTCTGAAATATAGAGCATTGCAGAAATGAGAAAAGGTGCTTTTAAATACACATCCAATGGTGAAGTTGAGGTTTACAACCCCTTATGATATGAGCAGTTTATGAAACACCTATTTTAACGAATGACACGTAGTGACTTTGTGTTCATGAACAATTTATCAGCAGCTTATTATTCAGAATGGCACACAGTGGACTGTATTTTCATACATGTATGTAATTTATTTTGCAGATAGATGCATAAAATATTTGTAGTTGTATTTTCTTTCACTATTTAGCTCATATTTCTTGCAACCTGGAGAATTCAAATGAGAGAAAGAACTGTGGATGTACAAAGTTTCCCCTAACCTTAATAAGATTTTCTACTTTTAAATAAGTGAATAAATTTTAAAATTTATCAGAGACAAGAGAACTTTAAGTCCTACTGCAGTGACCCTTAAATTGTTTCTGTACATAGTTTTTTTAGTGCAATATATAGTAAATTTGTTTATATTTTTAACTTCGAACTATACTGTGCCACACTAGCATTTTAAGTTTTGTGGAGACAGAACCTTATACTTATAATACATCCATGAAATGGATAATGGATGCCTTGTCACAATGATAATAAACCATTTTAGACTGAAAAGGCAAAGATAAATAAAAAATTATTTTTTAATGTATGCATTTGAAGAAATTCTGGCAGCATTTTGATAAAAAACAATTATTTCACCATACATATATTTAGTGCTTTGTTTCATTTGGAAATTAGCTTTTTAGATTTCATTTTGCAGTGTCATGTGTGTGTGAATTACATATCTTATGAATAAATTAAGGAAAGGGACTCTCTATGTTATAACAACAACAACATCAACAATAACAAGCATTTATCTCAGTACATTTATTGGTCCTTCAGTGGAATGTAAAATCAGAAGTGCTTATTTTAATATAGAAAAGCTTGGCCAAACGGTATTAAAATTTTGTGAGACAGATATCCTTATGTGACAGGAAAAGAGAGAGGCTTAACAAAGAGGCAACTTCATAAGAGTTCCTATATATTCCTATGGCTTATTACTGACTTTCTTTGATGATGGTAGAAAATGCCTTAGAAAATTTTTAGTTTTTTTTTACACTTACAAAAATTCAGTTACCTGTAAACAGCATTTATAAGTTTCCAGAAACTTTTTATTAATGGATATCACCCAATGTGAATGAAAAATATATCTGAAGATCTTTAACTGGCAGCAGAAAATATTTGTTTATACAAACAATATACTAATATTTTTTAATGTTTTTTTTGCCACACACATATAAACCTTAATACACACTCTAACATGTCATATAGATTGAAGCTCAGTTATCATATATTAAGTGTAATCGTTAATGAATGTACACTATTTCCATGATGTTAGTTAATATATAATTTCATTTTGTCAGTGCATTCAAAGAAGAATGTGTGTAAAAAGGCAGTATATGTAAATCATTTAAAAATTTTACCAAATTCCACTTAATTATAGGCCTTTGTTTTTACTTGCCTTGCTTCCATTTTCTTGCACTGGTCTTTAGTAAGATGTCTCAAACCATACCTTTGTCCATGGTAAATTTCTTCAATACACAAGCTTGACCAATAAATACATAACAATTGAACACAACGTATATTTTATTCACAGTGGATTCAGCTTGCACGTCACACAGCAATGTTAATATTCCGTACTATACTGCAATTACTCACCGATTAGCTGTCACAACAACTGCATGAATAGATTATAAATGTATATATTTATATTTTAAATAGTTATTCTGCTGGTTTGTTCTTTGTTAGATCTGTGAGTCTCCTTTATAAGAGCATCATGCTCAGATGTAGAAGTGATGATTGTGTGCAGTGCATCCCCACTACTACTCACACTAGTGCGTGGAGGCACTGGATCTACATTACTACTGCTTCCATGTATAAGGCCCATCTCAGCATTAACTAATCCATCACATTCAGCCTTGATGTCATCCTTTTTAATTGGTTTTGTTCCATTTTGCAATTCAACTTCTGCATTCTTCTCATTGTCTTTGCCAGACTGGGTTACTGGCCCTGATATACCCAGTGCAGATGCCTGAGACTCATCCTTCCTTACACGTTGCAGAAGCTGAAGTCTTTGGCGGCGTCTTATATGCCACGGCAACAGACAACACCTGATGGCAGCAAGCACCAAGCCGAGAACCATGAGGAAACCACCAATGGCCATGAGGTAGTACCGATGTTGATTTGCGTCAGCATTGGGTGTCAGCTGAACCAGTCCAACAATTAGCAAAATGGCACCAAGTAGAATTGAAACCACAACTAGGTGTAGGACTGAAACCTGAAAATGAGGAATATTCTATGCTTTTGAGCTGAAAACAAAAGAGAGTAAGGAGGTGTGCAGTAGATTCAAGTGACTCAGATGACTGTCATATTGAGCCACAAGTTCATCATGAGAAAGGTAGTTTCATATCTGGCTAAGCAAGTAAGAATATTTCAGAGAAGTATTTAACCCTTATCCTGCCAACATGCAGAATATGGTGAGCTCCTAATAATGTCAACAAATGGCAGATGGGATTTAATTCAGTGTTTAAAGGGTTAATTAACAGACTCTTGACTTTATATATGCACATGGCATTTCTAAGTATGGATTGTAGGGTTATTTGTAAGTAACTGAGAAAATGATTCAGTTTAGCAGAAATGAGAATATTAACAGTGTATGTGGCTTTTTAAATGGCCTGTTGCTGCACATAATTCAGATTTGTTTTAAAAAGTTTCCTTCTTATAAATTCATTTTACTCATTGGAGGAATATTTTACTTGGAATTCCAATAGAGCTCTTGGCTCAGCATAATTATTTTAAAAGTAAACATTTAAATATTCTTACATGTAATGTAACTCAATACCTATCTCTATTATCACTTTTAATTTGAATTCTTAACTCTTGGTTATATTTATATAAATACACATATTTCTAGCTGTAGTGACAAATTCCACTTCCAATTGATCATTAAATTTTGTATTGTTATTTATTATATTATATTGGGTGGATGTCCGTGTATTATAAGTTGTGTTGTAATATATAAATTGTAATCTGTAATTGACAGGTCCAATGTTACATGTGTGACTAAATGGATGAACAAATAAACCAAACCAAACCAAACCAAACTAAAATAACTTTCAAATGGCCTGCTGCTACATGTATAATAGCTTTGAAATGGCCTGCTGCTGCATGTGTAGCAGCTTCTAAAATCTTGGCTGTCTCTTATGAATCATGATTTTCATGGTGCCTTACAACATGTACTTGTAAATAAAAAGCTACTATAAACTGACAGCAAATAACTGCTACAGGCTGGCTATGTGAGAGCGAACAGCTATCTCTGAAGAACAAGTAAAAATAATATGGCCATGATAAGGGGAAACAGTAATGGGCAAGAAATATTATTTTCAATTATTGACTGCCATTTGCTGTCATGTTTCCTGTCTTACAATCCCGCATGATTGGTTAAAATTGCTGTGACAGAAATAGGGTGTGTCTGTGGATTGGATTCAACTGGTTAGAGACAGGGACTAGTAACTTTGAAAGGTTACCATTGTTAACCCTTCAATGCTGGACTTAGTGTGTTGTACAGACTTTGAATTAATTCACACAATGCCTGCCTCCGCACACTATATGATAGTTAATGCATTTACATTCTGGACAAATGCAAAAATTTAATCTCCCAGCATCATTGAAGGGTTATGTGACAGCATAGCAAGATGTCATAATATATGGATGATGATTAAATGTCCTGTTTGTAATTGCAAGTAAGAAAAATAAGACAAAACAAGACACAATGACAGGTCACACACAAGGAATGAATGTGCTTAACTAATTTCTAATTAATTATTAACTAACTAATTGATTTACTCACTATTTCCAGCATCTGAATTTTACTTGAGAAGCCAATAATTGTTCAGTTAGTAACGAATTTTGCTACCTTGTATGGAACCAGATTTCCTTACAAATGTCCACCACTGGACCCTATAACAAGTCTTTAGAGTCCAGGTCAAATCTTCACCACCTCGTTCTGCATAATTCATTTGAGCTCTTTCCTGGGCCCTGGCGTGATTTGATGATGCAGCAATTCCAACCTATGCCTGGCATTGACGCTTTTTAATGCAGAACTGCAAGGGCTAACTCTGCTAGCTCTTGCCCTGTGATGACTGGGCACACAATTATGAAATCTTGACTCTACATCGACCACGGTCCAACCTTGAAAGTGACACTCTTGATTAGTTAGCCCAATGTTGTGGGCTCATAGGAAATCAAGTAATATAGTGCATTCTTAATTTTAGTTTTTTCAAGTATCACATTTATTTCGGGTTGTGTCTTACTGCACCTGAAACCTACTGACTCAAGATAGGTCTGCAAATTCCTATTTGTACATGAATGAAAGGCTATCCATAACCCTAAACCGGAAACAAATGTACACAAACAACCAATTTGTATTTTAAAAAAATTATTATATGACAACCAAAACAGATAGAAAGCTGCAGCCCCTTGCAAATTATTCAGCAACTCAAAAAGTGTAAGGTAAATATAAAGTGATCCCGTTACAGGCCCGGTGTGGCCCAGAGGGTGGATAGAGATATAGCTCTACTGTTCCATGAGTACTGTATGTTTATTATAGAGCACCTCATTGTGAGAACCCTTAGTGGCCCTGTTCATATCAAGCTGACAGTTCAGTTCTGCCTATGTATGGGTCAGCATTCCTTTCACCACACTTCGAATTGGTTCAATTATCATTGCCAGAAAGATTTCAGTGTCATCCACAGATATCCTGAAAATATTACACTTCACATACCCCTACAAGAAGATATCTAAGAGAGCAATATTAGGGGAGCATAGGGATCAGGAGATTGGTCCACTCCTGATATTTACCCCATCGTGTAGTAGGGCTCCAATGTGATTTTGAATGAAGGAAATGAAGCAAAAATAAAATATGTGTGTAATAAAGAGTTTCTGCTGACTTACCTAAATACCAAGGTCTGCTACTAGTACAAAGAGATAAGCAGGATGGAAAGCTCATTTCAACATGATGGGCTGCAAAGATTTTGAAGAGAGAAAAGAAAAACCGAAACAGTGAAAAATGAAGTCCAAAATAATTGACTGTAATAAATTCATGTGTAGCATGGATATGGTACAATAAATGGTGCTCTATCACCCTGCTGCAGAAAACCGGTGAAATGGGCCAAGAGATTTATGTAATTTTTCCTGCAGATGTCTGAGTTATAGTGTCATAGTGTTCAAGAAATAAACCATAGACCAAAATAAAAAAAATTTAATATCTTTCCAGACAGGGATTCCAATATTTCCTTGAAATAAACTTATAAATTACTAATTGCATTGATGTAAAAATAAATTTTCAATTCAGTTTATTTCAAAGACCTGCTAGGGTACTAATGGCATTTAAAAGCATGGCTGTCAGGGAAAGGGCCAGTATTAACTCTTATATATATCTGCACCTAGGCTATAGAAAGAAATGTAATAGACCCTCTCCCATAAAATATTCCTCAAGCTGACATGCTTACCTGCGCAACATAATTACACATAATCCCTTCGTTCAGCCATTCTATTTACAGGGACATTATTAGTGATAACAACATTTTAAGATTTGCAAGGGATAAAGAATTTCGGCTGGTTAACATAGACCAGGAAGAAATAAAACGTTTGGCAGGAAGGGGTAGCATCAAGTGGCATATTTTCTGCCTTACCTGGAAATAGTTTCCATGACCTCATTATAAATTTCACAGGTATTTTTTTCCTTTCAGGTATTCTACATGTATTATATATTTCTCTCATGTATGCTACATGTTTGGTTCATCTTAACCCTCTTGATTGGACCACCTTATAATTGTATGTCACACAGGGATAGTGTGTTACCTCCAATTTTATTTGCTGTTATTCACACCCTTTCCAATTATTACATATTTTCTGCATAATTCATAACTTGCTTTCTCAGGTTTTAACATCTTTTACATTCCAAAGCACAAGAATTGCCTCAAGAGATGAAAATGCTGCTTATGTGATACTTTTGAAACAAATAATTGACTTTCTCAAAAACTTGTTTGAATGTTATGCCACTGGATGCCAGTTCAGCCTTCAGCACAACAATGTTGAAACAATGTCGTGTGACGTAGTAGAAGGTCTAGCGCTATGATGTTTTCATTGCAAGTCATAGAGCACAAGATGACGGCTGCATAAAATGGGTATGTAGCTTTCACTCTGATGGCAATAACCAACGACCTATTGGCTAGAGATTACAATACTCTTAGCGTGGTATAAAGAGTCACCTGCAAAATATGTAGGTAACAGTCATATTATTCAAAAGTCAGTGACCACTGCAAAATTTTGATGTAGGAACAATGTCTGAGAAATTTAAGATTGAAACTCTGTTTAAGTAATAAGGTAACAAAACAGGCAATATACACGTGATGTAACATTGAGGCACGTCAGCGGGACAATTGTTGCAGTGGAAAAGCACTAATTATTACATATTTTGAGTGTGTGTTTGTAGCTTTAAGTTACCCAGCATGTAATGTATATGCGCCACGTTGTATCATCATCCATGGCCTGTCCGGCTCTACTGTATTTTTTCCACTCTATCACATAAACGTTATGATTTTCTGAAAAATTTGTTGAAAATAATATGTTTTGATTTTCCCTACAATTTTGTCTCAAACATTTCTCATTATAAGAGGAATTCAACGAGATGCTATCATAAATGTACATTGGTCTTCATGTAAAATACCCGTTATTCTTGTCAAATTTTAATGAAGCTTGAACATATTCGATTGATTTTCGAAAAATCCTCCCATATCAAATTTCATGATAACCCTTTCAATGGTAGACGAGTTGTTCCATGCGGACAGAGAGACAGACAGAATGATGGACCTAACCGTCGCTTTTCGTCATTTTGCGAAGGCGCCTAAGAAAAATAAACGAAACAGGCAATGTACGCATACACGCAACATTGAGGTGGTTTTGCGAAATCATTTTTGCCGTGGATGAATAAAGAAGCATTACATATTCCCATTGTGCGTCCGTAGCTTTAGTTAGCCAGCATTCAAACTGCATGTACAGTACCATGTTATATTTTCATATGTGGCATGTCTGACTCTACCATATTTTTTCACATCTTAATGTAGTGTGTTTAGTGGGTCCCTGTCACCACGGTATGGCGCGTCCTCAGGTTGCGGATAGAGGAAGGGCCTCCGATAAGGAGGGTAGCTGCGAATAAATTGAATAAGCAGTCGCGGACAGCCGACGAGGAGTGGTCCTCCAGCTTGGGCGAGGTGCTAACAACCCCTCCCTGTAAAAAACTTTGCTAAGAAATACTCACATGTGGGATGCTTGCTCTGGAGACAAAACAATTCGGAGGTAAACTACTCCCCAACTCGGATCTCCGGGGGGGGGTTGTTTCCAGGGGAAACATCGCGCAGCATACAAAGAGAGATGAAAATAGGTACTTGGAATATTGGGATGGGAAACCGGAGGGAAGGATACCACTGGGGAGACCTAGGCGTAGATGGGTGGATAATATTAGGATGGATCT
>Ga0123357_10004461_pt1 | contig 16435 bp, 18 predicted proteins | sample TergutEmb28metaG_FD_89873 | JGI IMG/M metagenome (GOLD analysis project Ga0123357, IMG submission 89873) | Embiratermes neotenicus P4 segment gut microbial communities from Petit-Saut dam, French Guiana - Emb289 P4 | ecosystem: Host-associated > Arthropoda: Insects > Digestive system > Gut ... | reverse complement strand
GCAGCCGTCCTTAAGCGATCCTATCATGAAATCAACAGCATAGAAGAGATCGTACGCGGTCGGTCTCGCCGCTCTGATGTCCTCCGCGGCCTTCTTGAGATCGGCTCCGGAAAGGGCCGCGAGACACATCCCGTATGCGGCGGACGCACCGATGGAAGGAGCACCGCGCGTTGTCATATTCCTTATCGCCTCGGCCACTTCGCGGTAGTCCGAGAATTCAGTGAAAACGAGTTCATGCGGAAGTCTCCGCTGGTCTATCATCACGACCTTTCCGTCCTCGAACCACACCGCACGCACGTCCCTGACATCATTTCCGACATTGACCTTCAGCTGATCACAACCGATGTGAAATCAGGATTCATAGTTATATTAGATTTCCCCAGTCATCCGGCCGCACCCGCCGGAAGACAATTTTTTTCAAAGGATCATGAAAATAAGCAGTATATCATCACATATTTTCTTAACACCTATTCGATTGTTAAAAAACCGACCAACGGCTTTTTTTACTATGTGAACATTAGAGGATTACATGCCGAAAATCAGGCCGTTCTCCTCGAGTTTCGAGATTTATTCTACGAAGGAAGGCGGTGCGGGACTGGTCGAGATCTCAGACCCTCTGCATCAGAGCATACTTAACTATCTTGCAGAGAACAGCATGTCCACGACCGACATCTCAACGTTAACGGGAAAGGCGCAGTCCACGCTTTCCGTCCACTTGGACCACATGGTCAGCGAAGGACTGATCAGATCTGACAGCGACCCGCAGGACAGCAGAAGGAAGATATTCACACTTTCCTCGGTAAAACTGGCGTTCTCCAAAAAGGTCAATCCGAGCGGCATGAACTATGCGAAGGAGATCCTCAAGACCGGTGTGGAGAAACCGGAGAATTTCTCGCGCGCATTCGTAAAGTCACTTTTGATGGTGTCTGAATCCAACGGTCTCGACATCGGTCCGATAATGGAGAATCTGGGTGCGGAGGTCGCGGGGATACTGGCGCCGACATTCGAGTCCAACAAGGTCGAGGACATAATGCGGAGACTCCAGGAATTCTACGAACAGATAGATTTCGGGGAAGTGTGCATATACACGTTCATACCGCTGACCATAATCATACGCGTCCAGGACGAGACGCCGCTGATGCAGATAGAGTCCCGTCCCAAGTTCAGTCACGGTCTGTTCAAACGGATACTGAGCGACATAATAGGGAAACGGTACGAGGTCACGCACAGCGAGATATTCGGTGTGAACAACAACTATTTCAAATTCATAATCGAGCCGTCCCACTGAGGCTCGAACGTCAGAAGCACCCCATTCCCAAGCATTTCTGAAGAGATAAGTCTCATGCAGATGCCGTTCTCCTTTGCCCATCCGTCCCCGTCAACGGGCGTCGGGGCAGAGCGTCCGCCTATCACCATCCCGCCCACGAATACGCTGTATCTGTCAACCATCCCGGCACGGAAGAATGACGCGATCGTTTCTCCGCCCCCTTCAACGAGAATGCTTTCGATCCCCATATGAGCCAGCATATCTAATACGGCAGGAATGTCGATCCTGCCGGCAGAACGAACGCACATGGCGTTCTTCCATTCCTTTGAACATTCTTCCGAAGTCACGATCAGTGTCTCCGCACGGTCATCAAGCACAAGGGCATCGTCAGGGGTCCTCCCGTCGGGGTCCAGAATGATTCTTATCGGATTCTCGCTGCGGCCGAGGCCTTTGACGGTAAGGTGCGGGTCATCCGCTATGATAGTCCCGACGCCCACAAGTATCGCGTCGTATGTTCTTCTGAGTCCCATGACCCTTTCTTTGTCCTCACCGGACGATATCCTGACCTGCCTTCTGTCGCATCCGGCGATCTTCCCGTCCGCGGACATGGCGCAGTTGACATGGATGAACGGTCTCAGCCCCATCCCTCCGGTACGGCGGTTATATGGTAAAGTTCGCGATGACGCTCTACGCCGAACCGCACATCAAGGAATGATTCTAGAGTGTCCATTTGACTTATCAGGTGTTTGCTTATCTTCGACACGGTGAAAGCACTGCGCCCCTCTGCCAGCGCCATATACGGGAGAAGCTGGTCTGCGGTATGGATGTCGATGGTGGCACCCCTGCCCATTTCCTCAAGCAGGTCCTTCGCCACGTCCTCACCCGCTCTTCTTGCGGGATGCCCGCGCGAAGTGAGGACATTGCTGCCCAGCCGCCCGTTGTCATATTTTGCGACGAGGGACATGCCGGCCCCTTTGGACGATCCCTCGGTCCTCTGTACCCTGATGTCCGCGTCGCATACAGGCTCCAGGACCTTCCGGCAGGAATCGATCATCTGTTCATGAATCCAATCAGGGAGATTCTGAATGTAGCAGACACCTTCGACCCCGCGAAGTTCGCCGAGATCGTTCATGTCCAGCGGTCTTATCTTCCCCATCGGCTGCAGTTCCGCCGTGATCCTGCCTCCGCCTATCGGATAGAAACCCCTCTGCACTATGTCGAGTTTGACCTCTATTCCCATCTTTCCCATGAGCGGGAAGAGGACCTGCTGATAAGAATCGATAGGGGGCGCCCACATGACGTTGGTCCCGCCGTGAATGTCCATCCTCGCCGGCCGAGTGTAATTCCTGGCGGCGAGGAGCATCGCCTGAAGCATAAGACTGATAGAGCCAGCGCTTCCTATGTCGGCTTTGATGTCGGTCTCCGTGAGATCCCCGGGAGTGAAAACAATCTCCCTTGATCCCGGGTAATTGCCTGTGACTGTTGATCCCGTCATGTCCGCCACCGCCTTGACGACGATGGTGTGTTGTTTCGATAATCCTATGGTGGGACGGTTCTCGCGTATACGCATAAGCCTGATCTCGGCGCCGGTGACGGCAGCCAAGGCGACCGAGGTACGGACCATCTGTCCTCCTCCTTCTCCCCTAGAACTGTCAATCTCCAGCATCAGACCACTCGATTGTTAAAGGGATAACAGTGATTTAAATCTCTCTTTCTGCCGAGTGTTCATCGCGGACGGCGTTTTACGTTCAGATAGATTATAAAAAGTGCGACCGCCGGGATTTGAACCCGGGTTAGAGGCTTGGGAAGCCACTATCCTAACCACTAGATTACGGTCGCGTACTTTCAGGAAATCAATTGAAGTATTTATTGATGAAGGATGCGGTTGACAGTATGCTTTAATAATGGCTCATTATTCAAGAGTGTACCGGACTCGTGGTCTAGGGGTTATGACGGCGCCCTTACAAGGCGCAGGCCGCCGGTTCAAATCCGGCCGGGTCCACCACATCATTCAAACGATATTGAATTCTCTTTCACTTGTTTCGCACGCGACGGCGATATCATGCCGACCTCGAGCCACGCCGCGTACAGCACACCTTTCGGTACAAGGCACGTCGGGGTCATCATCATTGTGGACTCGTATGACATCACTTTGCTGCCGCTCATGTCCGTGATGTCATCCATGGATATCTTCGCGACACGTTTCACGTACTCCTTGACGTTCTCGCAGTCGGTCTCTATGTCCACGTTGAACATACCGTCGTCTCCGGGAGTGACCTTTATGATATGGGTCTTGTCGCAGAGTCTCATGTTCACTTTCACGCTTGCCATAATCACATCATCGGCTATGCTGTATATTACTCTTCAGAATCAGTCTCAGAACTTCAGAGTGCATTCGTACTTCATGCCTTTCTCGTCATGCGGAGAATTCTCTATTGTGAACGGTCTGATCAGGCTGAAATGCGATATCGCGATACCGATGTCGATCTTCTGCAGCATCTTGAAGATCGCAAGCTTCGACATCACGCCGCTTGTCTTCGTCTTGAATACATGTATCCTGTCAGCTTCGCATCTGAAGAACCAGGGCTGCAGGTTCCTCGCGGACGGTGCCAGGCGAGCGTATCTCAGAAGCTCTTCCTGTTCCGCAGTATAGTTGACCGCGATCTCCCCAAGACCTTTCCGTATCGCTTCATCCTCGCTGTTGCGCATGGACTCAAGCGGTCCGCCGAAACAGATGCATATGATATATTCCGAGCCGTCCATGGTCTCTTTGCTCTTCGGCCCTCCGAGCCAACAGGTGCCTATGCCCATCTCTGCAAGTTTCAGCGCGGCGAGCTCACCTGCGAATCCAACGTTCCTGAGGACGTTGTCGTCATTCTTGTTGCCGAAGAACATAAGGTAATGCGGAGCGGAAATTCCGAACATTCCTCCGGACCGCTCATCATACTCTGATTTGCTCAGGATCCTGAATCTGAATTTTCCATTAAAGGGCGAATCTATGGTCCCTATGAAATCCCTCAGTTCTTGTAGGGTATCGTCAGAGAGCGGCTTCATTTCATATTTGCGTATGGATTTTCGTTTGATGACCGATTCTTTTGATAACATCTTTGCATCTCAAATGCGAAGTTTATCAGGAAAATATATAGTTATGGTGGGCTCGGCCGGATTTGAACCGGCGACCTCCTCCATGTCAAGGAGACGTCATAACCCCTAGACCACGAGCCCGGTAGGGCAAGGATATGGTCAACGTTATTATATTTTTTCGCACAACCGCTCTCGGACGCGCTCGTTTCACACATCGCCGTATTCCGCAAAACCGTCATTTCAAATTCTTTTTGTACTCTATCAACTCAAAGAGACGGCCCAGTTCCGCTTCGCTGCGTACTTTCGTTATGACGGGGATAAGTTTGCCGACCGCGACAGTTTTAGTTTCCGTACTCGGCAGCGTCTTTTCCGTGAAGAAGATGCTGGCCTGAAAGAAATCTTCCCAGACTGAAAGCCAGAAGATCGTTTTTCCTTTGCGTGTTCCCTTTCCGAGCCACGATCTGCCGTCGTTGTAGTATCGCCATTCTATATCGATACCCATCCCTTTGATCCCTTCAGTGAACTCAGTGTATGCCTTCTGCCGTACGCCCAATGCATCGGCGAGAACGTCCGCCGTCGGTTGAATATCAGGATCTTTCAGCAGCTGTGTGCCTGTCATCTTTACATCCTTCCGTTTTGTTTGTTCTGTATTATTCAGTGAAGCGCATGAGGATCTACACCGACTGCAGGTCCTCTAATCTTATGTATCTGGCATTGAGAAGATTGGCCAGTCTCTGTGCATAGTTTATTCTTCTGATATAGAGACTTGAATCGACGACTACCCATTCCGTGTTCGGTATATTCATGAGCAAGGCTATCTTCTTCAACTCCCGCGTCACGTCACCGCTTATGACGGGGTCGGTCGCATCGCCGTCCGTTATCATGATCACGTAGCATCTTTCCTCGGGATTCTTTCTCAGATAGTTGAGAAGATATTGTCTTATGAGCAGCAGCGCGGCACCTATGGGGGTACCGTCCCCTGCGGTGGTGTTCTCAAGTACATCGCATATCCCTTCCACCGAACGCGTGAACGGAACGGATATCTTCACTTCTCCGGTCCTGAAAGTAAGAAGGGCGACCTTGTCCCTCTGGACGTAACTGTCCATGAGCATCGCCTTGACGCCGTTCTTTATGTCGTTCATCATGCCCATCTCCACGAGGGAACCGCTTACGTCGACCGCAAAGAGGAACGAGCACGAATCCCTCTTCATCCGTATCTTCTCCCTTATGTCCTGATGTTCTATGCTTATGCTCAATCCTCTGTCTTCGCGAGACCTCTGATACGGAGCGGCCGCGCGCACGGTAGCGTCGAAGGCAAGGTCGGCAGATCTCTCCTTGGGTATCCTGAATCCGCGGTATCTTCCCGTTCGTTTGCGTACGATGATGTTCTTTCTTCTCCCAGCCCCGGCTATCTGATGGAGACGCACAGCTTCGACGCGGTCCATATCGTCCAGTTTTCCCATGACCGATGAAATTATCTCTGCAACAGTGCTGAGACCCGACGAACCGGCGACCGTCTCGTCCGATGCGACCTCAGGAGGATATTCATCTTCGGTCTCCTCTGTCTCTTTCTCATCCGTCATTTCCCGTACGACGGTCTTTGACAGATCCTCTTCGTCGGGAACATCCTCTTCCTCCTGCCGGTCGACGACCATCTCCTTTGTGACCCTTCTTCTGTGCAGAAGACAGAGTATCGATGCGTTCTTGATGTCGTCATCCGATACATCCGTGCGCCCGTCCAGAGCGGCGAGGATCTTCGACACCCTTGCCACGGAAATGTCCGCACGATGCCCTTTAACGTTCAGGTCCAGGCACACTCGGGATATCTTCTCCAGGTCTGACCGGGTCATCATAACTTTGCTCAGGAGGTTCCTGGCAGCGTCAATACGCATCAGGGTCCTGCGGTCTTCCGCAGAGTGTCTTTCCGCCGATCCGTCGGGGTCAGCATCGAAGTCAAGGTTCGATGAGATAAGGGCGACCCTTTCCGGACCGTCCTCGACGGAATATGATTGAACACAGATATCGAATCGATCGGCTATGCTGTCCGGCAGCACCTGTTCTGCCGGGTCCATCGTCGCTATGACGGTCGTCCTCAGATCATATTCGGCGGACACGCCCTCTCTTTCAACGATGACATTTCCTGACTCAGCACAATCCAAGATCGAGCTCAAGGTCTTCGGGTCGAACAGATTTACATTGTCGAGATAGAGTATGTTGCCGTCCGCCTTCTGCAGAGTTCCTCCCTTGACGGTCGTCTTTCCTGAGGTTATGGCGTCCTCGATATCCAGTCCGCCGAACAACTGTTCATCGGTTATGTTCGGAGGAATGCTGATGATGTCCCTGTTGGGAAGCATGTCCACGAACGACCTCACGAGAACGCTCTTCGCGGTCCCGGTCGGACCTTTTATCAGCACTCCGAGTAGACCATCATCCGCCGCAGCGCATTCGAGCGCTTTCTTTGCATCCTCCATTCCCTTCACCGCAGAAAAAGGGAGACTGCGTCTCAGAAGCCCTGAAGACATGACCTCAGTTCCTCTTTGTCAAAGGCTGTTTCCTCGAAAGGTTTTCTTTTTATCCGGTGGGACAGGACCATGGGTGCAACGGCGGCTATGTCCGTCTTGTCCGCTTTATCCCTCCCTTCCAGGGCCGCATTGGCCATTGCCGCGCGTACCATTGTTATGTCAGCCCTGTGACCTTCCATGTTGAAATACCATGACACGCGCGATGCCATAGTGATCAGTTCTTTGTCCGGTTTGGTCTTGGAAAGCATCTCTCTCGCCCTAAGTACGTTTTCCTTTATCCTGCGGGTCTCTCTTGCATAAGAATCAGTGAATCTCTGGGGGTCGGCGTCGAACGCCAACCTCCTTTCGACGATCTCCGTTCTTGTCTGCAGGTCCTTCTCACCCTGTATCTCAACGCAGAGTCCGAACCTGTCCAGTAATTGAGGCCTGATGTCGCCCTCTTCAGGGTTCATCGACCCTACGAGTATGAATCTCGACGGATGTTCGAATGACACGCCTTCCCGTTCGACATAGTTCACTCCCATGGCCGCGGTGTCCAATAAAAGATCGACCATGTGGTCCTCGAGAAGATTCACCTCGTCAACGTAAAGAAGGTTGCCGTTCGCTTGTGCCAGTACGCCGGGTTCGAACTTCTTCTTCCCGGTCTTCAGTACATATTCTATATCCAGCGTCCCGGCGATCCTGTCCTCCGTGGCACTGAGCGGAAGCTCTACCACGCGCATCGGAGACCTCTCGGATTCCAGTTTCATTCCGGCAGTCGCGGCTTCGGCGCAGTTCGGGCAGCGCCCCTTTCCGGGCCTCGGATCGCAGTGGTATACGCATCCTTTGATATATTCGACCTCGGGAAGGACCTGCGCAAGGGACCTGACCGCAGTGGACTTCGCGGTTCCCTTCTCTCCTCTTATCAAGACCCCGCCTATTCCCGGATCGACGATGTTCAGGAGCAGAGCGGTCTTCATCTCTGCCTGTCCTGCTATGGCGGCGAACGGGAACACCAGCTGTTTGGACATATGGAAAAGTATGGTATTTGTGTTAATTAACCTTATGAGGTCGTTAGGAATGCTGTCTTCGCTGCGGTCTGTTTCATGTAAATGAAAAAGCATACGGGGATTCGGCTCCTTCTCCGAAAAGCCAGTCCTTTGCAAACTTTCGCGGAATGCTGGTTGTGATAAAACCATGAAGCCGACAGGGTTCACAAACAGTATTAAATCTGAAATGAGGATTGCGAGTGCATGTCCGAGATAATACTCTTCACTAAGAACAATTGCAGTAAGTGCGAACACGTCAAGTCGAAGATGCCGAAGGATCTGAAGCTGCGTATTGTGAACGCAGACGAGCTCGACGGTCTGACGGAAGCTGCGTTCTACGAGATAACGGAAAAGATATTCCCAGTGCTTGTGGTCGACGGGGAACTGGTCGAAGGCGCGATACCGATCCTCGACCGGATGAATGCGCTGGCGAAGAAATGCTGACGCTCGGTATAGAAGGCACGGCCCACACGCTCGGAGTGGGCATAACCGATTCATCCGGTAATGTGCTTGCCAACGAGATCGATATGTACAGACCGCCGGAGGGCGGGCTGCATCCCCGAGAAGCTGCGAATCATCATGCCGATGACGTTGCCGAGCAGATCAAGAAAGCGGTGAATTCCGCAGGGGTATCGATCAAGGACATAGAACTCATCTCTTTTTCCAAAGGCCCCGGACTGGGGCCGTGCCTGCGTGTGGCAGCGACCGCCGCACGTTCCCTGTCTTTAAGGTTGGGGATCCCGGTGATCGGAGTGAATCACTGCATCGCGCACATAGAGATCGGACGGCAGATGACAGGATGCGACGACCCTGTTCTGTTATACGCATCGGGAGGCAACACACAGATCATTGCGTTCGCCAACGGTCGTTACCGCATATTCGGGGAGACGCTTGACGTCGGCATAGGCAATATGCTGGACAAGCTCGGGAGAGAACTGGGGCTGGGGTATTATGCCGGACCCACCATTGAAAAACTTGCAAAGAACGGAAGCGAATTGCTAGATCTCCCGTACTCCGTCAAAGGAATGGACATAGCCTTCTCAGGGATAATGACGGCGGCACTGGCACTTAAGAAGAAAGGCCACAGCTTAGAGGACATCACATACTCAATTCAGGAGACCTGCTTCGGGATGCTCGCCGAGGTCACTGAAAGGGCGATGGCCCACGTAGGCAAGGGTCAGGTGCTCCTCGGAGGGGGCGTAGCACAGAACACGCGCCTCAGGACGATGATACAGGATATGTGTTCAGAACGAGGCGCGGAGATGTTCGTCCCCCCTGCCAAGCTTTGCATAGACAACGGCGCCATGATAGCATGGCTTGGAAATATCATGTACGCTGCGGGTTCAAGGATGACTCTGAATGAGACGGTCGTCGAGCAAAGATTCCGCACTGACGAGGTGGACGTCATCTGGCGGTGATCTGTTCACAGATCACACGGTCCAAGGTCTCAAGGAATTTTTGTTTCAAGGACGAAGGGAACGACGCGCCGCTCGCGATCCTGTGTCCGCCACCGTTGCCGCCGACCGCTTTCGCTGCTGCGCCCATCGCTGCTGACAGGTCGATCCCGCGGTCCAACTGATCGAACGTTCCCCGCGCCGACGCTTTTGCAACATCCTCCGAAGAATTCACTCCCACGACAGGTAGCACCGGGTCGCCGATATACGACATGGATATTCCGCACAGCACCCCCGTGAATCCCGATGAAGAACTGTCGAAATACTGTATGTTCCTCATTTTGGTCAATCCCGTCCTTTCCAGTTCGGCGGCCGCCTGGACTATCTTGTTCCGGTAATCGTCGTTCAGACGCTCAGCCTCGATCCTGCACCGTTCATCGCCGAGTCCCATTCCCACGCCCAGGCCGCCCAGCCCCATGCGTCCGCACGCGTCTAATATCCCAGCGAACATCTCGGCATCTATGTTCCAGTCCTTGATACGATATCTTTTGCGGGCGGTATCGTTCATCGTCTTTGTGGTCACACCCTGAGAGATGAGTTTCATTGCGATCATTGACGACAGTTTTCGTTTCTTGGCCTCGTCCAATTCCGAGGATGCCGCTCCCTTGGAGAGGCCGGCAGCGTTCAATATATCGGTCACGCCGTCAGGGTTCCCGCTGACGCCGGATATGTACGGGTCCGTCGTAAGATGGAGCTCTTTGCTCAGAATTCCGGAAGGTATGAGTGAACCGTCGGTCACATTCACGTATCCTTTCTTCACCGCCCCGTCCAGGATGAAGGTGTTGATCCCCTTCACGTCATTCAGCTGTTTATCCCCGGCGATACCGGCGAACGCGATCTGGGAGAGGTCCCAGTTCCTTTCGTCCATCTCTATCGCGAACAGGAATGCCAGTGACGCTCCGCAGCATTCCGTCATCCCGTCCGCGTCGGCCAGATGCGGGTTGGCGTAGCATATCTTCTCTGAATCCCTCGGCGTCCTGTGATGATCCAGAACGATCGTATCCTTGTTCAGCGATTCGAGTCTGTCAAGGTACGATGCGCCGAGATCGGTCATCAGTATGCATTTCGAGTTGCTTTTCTCTATTGCTGTCAGACTGTTCTCGTCCAAGCCTGTGAACAGCGTAACATCAAATCCGCGGCCGTCACGGTGAATTGCTTTTGCAGCAACCGTCGCAGCTGATATGCCGTCTGCGTCGTAATGTGAGAAAATATGAATAAAATCGTGTCTGCGGACGGTCTCCGCCGCAGTGGATAAACGTGAAAGGAGTTTTGACGGGATCCCCATGGGACACCTTACTTGAGCATCAGCTCAGCTGTCTTCAATGAGTACTTCCAATCCTGCGGAAGGACGCCATCGTCCTTGTAGTAGCGTTCCAGCCTTCTGATCTTAGACTCGATCAGCTGGAGCCCTCTCCTGTTGGAGGCATCCCCCTTGTTCTCCCTTACGTGAACGTTGAGCGATATTGCGCGTCTCATGAGACTGGAGATGTCCTCCGGCAGAGCGGGAGCGACACCTTTCTCTTCCATTATCTCAGTGATTGTTTTACCGGTAGCGAGTTTAACGTCGGGCACTCCGTACTGATCCCTGAGGATGAGTCCTATCCTTGCTGATATGAGACTGTCCTTCGCGAGTTTCACGATGAGGTCCTCTATCTCAGTGGCATTGAGAGGGACCCATGCGGGGTTCTCGGATATCATGGGGCGTTCCGAACCGGACCTGCCCTTTCTTCTTGCGTGCATTCTTGCCATTTCTGATTCTCCTGATCATTTAGGCGGCGAGGCTAGACGCATTATCAATAACAAGTATAAAAGCTTGATTACTTCTTATAAATGAAGGAATCCGCCCCGAATACGGTCCTGGCCCACCCGATCACATCAATATATTCTGTTCTGCTGAACGCGATCTCATCCGGGATGTCCGAGAGCAACTCTGCCCGCATCTCTCCCTTTCCGATCTTATCTCCGACGGCACCGGCACAGACCCAGCAGTCATCCAGTTCTTTGGTTCCGAGTATCGTCACAGCGTATCCGGACTCTTCGGCGAACTCACGTTCCGCTGCTTCCTCCGGGGTCTCTCCGGGCTCTATGTGGCCGCCCGGCATCTCCCATCCTCTGCGCTTCTGATTGTAGACCATCAGGAATCTTCCTTCTGCGAATGCGACTGTGTATACCGTATCCATCTCATCTCTCCGCAACGATCATCATATGGTCCTTCTCGTAAGGGGCGAGTTCCAACGAATCTGTTATTCTGAATCCCTTTCTCTTCAGCACAGTCTCGGAATCCGAGAATATCTCTCTGGGGTCTGCGGTGACGTCCTCTGATCTTGATTTTATGCACAGCATACCCTTCTTCGCGCCGAACGCATCCATGTTAGACGCGAATATCTCCGCCTGTCTCTTCTGCGCGACATCCTGGTAGACCACATCCGCGGATTCGACAGCGAAGCGGTAGCTGTCCGGTTGCGTCGCATCGCCGAGGATCGGGATCATATTCTTTCTGCGGCCGCATACGCGGACGAGGTCCCTGAACGTTCTGGGCGAGAATTCGATACAATATACTTTCCCGTCCGGCACAAGGTCGGAGACATGGCTTGCCGTGGTCCCGCTCGCAGCCCCCAGATACAGGACATCGGAATCCATTTCGAACATCATGTTCTTTCCTCCGGAGAGCAGATACGCGGAAAGTTTGCTGCGGTACGGCGTCCACTCACGGTATTCCGTTCCGTCGAACAGACGGAGGCGTTCCCCGTAAACCCTCATCCCGGGATCGGCGTTCTTAGTATACAGCCGTCCGTCAGCCCTGAGGAGGAGTGCGACACTTTCCATGGAAGATGATACGCTATTCTGTAGATAACAGATTCCTCGGCAGAGAGAAAGACCAGGCGGTACCAATCAGACCTCTGCAGATAAAAAAGTTATATCCGCAAGATATACGCCGAACTATGTTGGACATCCTGAACGATATCGCGGTGGCGGTCGAGAAAGCGATAGCTCTCATCCCGGACGCCTCCTGCAGAGGCGAGGAGATCTGCATGGGTGCCGACGGCACCCCGACGACCCAGATAGACAAGATCGCCGAGAATGTCGTCTTAGGGTACATCGAAGCGAACGGGATCGATCTCAACATCCTGAGCGAGGAGATTGGTTTCGTTGACAACGGCGCTGATGACACCCTTGTCCTGGACCCTATAGACGGGACGACCAACTCGATCATCGGCATTCCGTTATACACTATATCGATGGCGATAGGTAAGAGCAGTCTGAAGGATGTCCACACAGCTTTCGTTAAGAATCTTGTCACCGGTGACACGTACACGGCGCTGAAAGGAAAGGGCGCGTTCATGAACGGAAAACAGATCCGTGTCAAGAAGGGATCCGATCCGAAGGATCTGCTGATGATGATATATATGGGCAACGGGGCCCATCCGGACGCATTCGCTCTCGCCAAGAAGGTGAAGACATCAAGGGCACTCGGATGCGCTTCGCTCGAGATGTTACTGGTCGCCGAAGGCATGGCGGACGGATTCCTCATGAACGCCGAGAACGACAGGAGGTCCATACGGGTAATAGACATTGCAGCATCATATCTCATCCTGAAGGAGGCCGGAGGGGAGGTATTCGCGCTTGACGGCAATCCTCTCGATATGAAGTTCGACCTCGATGTCCGCGAGAATTTTCTGGCCGTCGGTGACAAAAAGGTGTTCAACATGGTCATCGGCCCGGCGTGCTGTCACGGTAAGGGCGAGGTGCTGACCTACGGGATATATGTGAACATGAGCATCCCGTCGGCCGTGGGGATAGCGCAGAGGGTCATCAAGGCGCTGAAAGGCGAGACGATCGTGCTGGATTCCAATATCGCCGAGGCCCTGGGGTGCGAAGGCGTTCCTATAAATGAGATGAAAGTGGACGCGATCATAGCGGTCGGCGGTGACGGTACGATATTGCGGGCGTTACAGAACAACGACGCTATGATAATAGGCGTGAACGCCGGAGCGGTGGGATTCTTGGCGGAGATAGAACTGAAGGATCTCGAAAAGGGGATAAAGAGGCTCAGGAAAGGCGACTATATCATCGAAAGGAGATTCAAGCTCCGCACCAAGTATGACGGCAAGTTCCTCGAGGACGCGGTCAACGAGGCGGTGATACACACGGACACGATAGCGAAGATAAGGCAGTTCCGTGTCTATGTTGACGGAAAGCTCGTCTCCGACATAAGAGCGGACGGGTTCATGGTGTCCACGCCCACCGGGTCCACAAGTTACTCAATGAGCTTCGGAGCACCGATAATAGATCCCAGGGCGAACGCGCTGGCACTCGTGCCGATGGCTGCGTTCAAGCTCACGGCCAAGCCGACGATAATACCCTCTTCATCGAAGGTGGTCGTCGAGACGGTCCTGGACAAGGGATGCGTTCTCGTCATCGACGGCCAGAAGGAATATCCTGTCCCGGGCAATTCAAAGATCGAGTTCACGATGTCGACGAACTATGCGAGGTTCATAATGTTCGACAACGACCTCTACGGGAAGATCCAGAAGAAACTGGTGAGCGTCCTATGAACAAACGTATCCGCGCGATAGAGTTGGATATGATCGACAGCATAAACGCATCCGCGCGTTCATGTTTCCCTCAGGAGTTCCTCTGCGTGCTCAATGCGGAGGACGGGATCATCGACGGGTTCATGATCCTCCCCGGAACGGTGTTCGGGGACACACACAGCACGATACTCCCGTGGATGGCGCCGCACGATCTGAGCATAGTGGGGTCTGCGCACTCGCATCCCGGCCACTCGAACGAACCGTCCGATGCCGATCTTAATTTTTTCTCGAATTACGGCGGCGTCCACATAATAACCTGTCTTCCGTTCGACAGGAAAAGTTGGAGAGCATACGATCCGTTGGGCAGAGAGATAAAACTTGATATCGTCGACTCGATCTGATCGTTTTCCATTACTTCAAAGCATAGTTCACAACATCTTTCGCGATATCGACGAGACAGTTCATGTACACTTTGTCCCTGGCCTCAGCGTTAACCCTGATGACCGGTTCTTTCCTCGAGAAGCGTATGAGATACCACCCCGAGTCCATCTCCACCCTCCATCCGTCGGTGGTTATCAGTTTTTCATATTCAAGTGTCGACACGCGCTCGTCTATCTTCTTGGCAATGTCCGCCGGTCTTCCCTCGTATCTGAAGGAGAGTTCCTGGCTTGCATATTCCGGCAGCGAATCTATCATGTCCCTGATCCTGTTCTCCCCGGCCATCTTGGACAATAATGCGGCGGACAGCACCCCGTCGGGGCAGTACGTAAGGCTGGGGAAGATGAACATACCTGATGTCAGGCCGCCGAATTCGGCTTCGTTCTCCTGCATGGCCTTGCCGACCGTCCGTGCGCCTTTGGTCTCTCTTATGACTGTTCCGTCGACGATGTCGTCGATCATCATGGACGCATCGACAGGGACGACGATCCTGTGCGGGTTCAGATATTTTGCGAAGAGTGCCAGCACGATGCTGCTGTCGACGTAGACCCCCGTCTCGTCGACAAGGGACGCCCTTGTTCCGTCGATGTTCACAGCGATGCCTATCTCTCCTTTGTTGCGTTTGACCGCCTCTGCGAATTCGCGCATCCGGCCCTCTGCATCTTTCTCATGCATCACGTTCTGTGATATATGGGAATTCACTGCGGTCACGTCGCATCCCATTTCGGTGAGCAACGACGGGACTATGAGCGAAGCGGCGTCGGACGAACAGTCCAGAACGACAGGGCAGTCCGCACGCCCAAGCATCTTGATCACGGCGTTCTTGTGCGCGGCTATCGCATCCGTACTTTCCCTCATCTTTCCTACGAATCGGTATTCAGGAAGTTCGACGGCATTGTTCACAGAGGATACGAGAGATGATATCTGAATATCGTTGAATGCCGTGCCGTCCTTATTCCACAACCTGAGGCGGTTCCTGCCGGCATCATCGACGCCTGCCATAAGTCCGCATCCGACCCCCTTTGATGCCAGGACAAGGGTGGGCATGGTCACGATGCCGGCATTACAGACATTCGCCCCTGCCGACATGATCCCGGACGCCAATGCGCTGAACATCATCTGCCGGGCGCCCCCCGCATCTGTTCCCACGATCACGTTTCCGTTCATACGACCGGCGGCTTTGCCTATGTTCAGTAACATTTCCGGTGAAACGCGGTCGTCCTGCACACCCAACTCGCTGAAAAGGGACATATCTGGCCACGGAGCGGTGTCCGTATATGATAATCTTTCCTAATGTCGTTCTCGGTTTCAATAGCAAAAAATGAACTTAAAAACGGCAACACCGCAAGCAAATCATCTCAGTATTTTTCGATATAAAGTATCTGAAGGGTTTAATTTTTGTTCGGCCATGAACATATCTGGGTAGTGTTTTTTTATGAAAAAGTATTTATAACATCATACAAATGACAACATAGACCTGTAACGCAGGTTTAAGTCAGAGGGATGAAAAATGATGGAGAAAATAGACATAGGCAAAGCCAGGATAATAGCCACCAACAAGGGCCTGAAACCCGGACGTGTCAAGGGCACAGAGGGAGTTCAGTTCACGAAGGGAAGGAACAACAGACTCGACGTGATAGGATGGCAGGATTTTGAGGACGCACTCCGTGAGAGAAAACTTGCGATCTATGAGTCCGGCGGCTGGATGAAAATAATGAAAGTAAGGGCATAAGCCCGCAAGCCGGGGCGGCCCGGCATAATTTCCTTTTCCTTTTCGTTCATATTTTATATGACAATGTGTTTCACGGATTGCCTGCGGGGGTTACCGAGCTGGCCAAAGGTGCTAGATTCAGGGTCTAGTTGTGCAGACATTCGAGGGTTCGAATCCCTTCCCCCGCACTCACACACCTCACCCAGACAGTCAAAAACGAATATGTTTGGGATCATTGCTTGCGTTCATTTGGATTTGCTTCTCACACAAACGCTTATTACATTGAAAGTTGACCCGTAGACCCCATATTTACATCATTTATTGTTACTGATTCTATAGCCCTTGCTATTTGGTATGATTCATTCTCGCATATCGGTGCCGTTCCCCGGCCTTCGT
>Ga0123357_10004460_pt1 | contig 16438 bp, 14 predicted proteins | sample TergutEmb28metaG_FD_89873 | JGI IMG/M metagenome (GOLD analysis project Ga0123357, IMG submission 89873) | Embiratermes neotenicus P4 segment gut microbial communities from Petit-Saut dam, French Guiana - Emb289 P4 | ecosystem: Host-associated > Arthropoda: Insects > Digestive system > Gut ... | reverse complement strand
CGTGCGGTGCGAGCGGGGCGCCGGGGAGGAGGGGGGGGGGAGGCGGGGGCGGAGGGGGGGGAAAGAAAAAAAAAAAAAAAAAAAAAACTTGACAGTTCGCATCTCAATGTTGTTGAAACAGCGTGTGTGCCCGAAATGCTTCCGAGCTTATTTCCTTCCTGGTTGGGCATCCGGGTATCAGTGAGCAGTCTCACAAGGTAAAAAATAAATGACATTTTATGTGAACTGTATTAGAAAAAACAAGCACTAAGCATTTGCCTGGAATAAAGGACTGACTTGGAGTCAAAAACTTTAAAATATAGCAGGCAATATTCCAGTCACAAGGTGATCTAATGTCAAGTGTGGAAAGACCTGTGCAAATAAAAACAATAAACTAAAGGCCAAAACTGGTGAACATGGTTAGGAAAGATGGAAAATCCAACCTGAAAACAAAAAACTGTGCTGGGCTCTGCTCAGTACAGTCATGCACCGCACAACGACGTTCTGGTCAATGATGGACCGCATATACGATGGTGGTCCCATAAGATTATAATATTAGAATATTATAATAGGTACCATTGTCTTAAAATTGCCTATAGTATTCAGTACAGGAACATGCTGTACAGGTTTGTAGCCTAGGAGCAATAGGCTATACCATATAGCCTAGGTGTGTAGTAGGCTATACCGTACTATCTAGGTTTGCGTAAGTACTCTCTATGATGTTCACACAATGATGAAATCACCTAACAAAACATTCTTAGAACTTATCATCATTCAGCGATGCATAGCAGTAATACAACAATGAAAGGTGTACCAAAGGTAGGTTGGTACCTCAGAAGTTACACAAGTCTAAAGAAAACTGTTAAATCATTGTAAAAGGGTGGCACTGTTGTGAACTGTGCACTGTTCAATGCATTCCATGTGTACAAAAAAATGAATGCGAACAGAAAAAGTTCTGCGCATGGTAGAAAGGCCTTGGATATCAGAAACAAGGAATACAACCTAGGCCAGTCCAGATGAACTGCAGCTGCCAGATAAGAAACCAATATCAAGGAGAACTAAATAGGAAACTGCTCTCCTGTTCCACCCATGGGACCATAATAAACAAAGGAGAAGGAGAATGTCGCTGTTAGGCAGAGAAAGAAAAAGCACTGTGCAAGAGTGTCAACTATGTACTGTCACACTGAAAGTGCGGTGAAACAAAATGCAATGACAAAATGTGTATTTCTGATTCACACAGTATGTCAGGTTTTGAACAGCCTGACAGTGCAGCACCTTTAGCCCCACTATAAACAGTTTCCTCAGTACTCATTTCAGATGTACCATCAAGAACTGCAAAATATTAGACTGTTTTCAAGAGTAAGAGGTAAAGTTCACCCCATAACATGCCATGAAGGCAGAACGGGGGCAGCAGAAGTACAGCCCTATTCACTCTGAACCTTAGCACTAGAATGGGGTAGGTGGTTAATGCCACACCCCAGCCAATTTACTTCTGGGGAAGACCCTGTATTGCACGAGTGGCTTGGTGGGCTTCAGGACCATTCGGGACAGGTACAGAAATTCTTGCCCTCACTGGAGTTCAAACCCCAGACCATTCAGCCAAATATAAGTCATTATAGTGACCATGCTATCCTGGCTGCCTTAAAATAAACTGTACTGAAATAGTGGCATTACACCTATAGTCTCACCAATGTATATTCCAAATGACAAAATGCACAAGACAAAGGTGTATCCAGAAGTTCTGAACTGGTCACTAGGACAGGGAATGGCAAGTAGTACAGCTTTCTGTCAACAGGTGCCACAGTGGAACTATCTTCTGAGTTAGTCTAATGCGTTTTGCAGCCTTAACTCCCTGGGTTGTTGGCCAGTAGACGTGAAGTGTGATCTGTGATATTCTAATCACTGATTTGAAGGAGCGATACATTTGCCATAAATTTTCCTTCATACTCAGGAAAACTGCAATGAAAATGCATAAGACAAAACCTGGGTAAACTGTTATAACCCAGACATCAAACAGCTGTCATCTCAGTGGAAAAATTCACCCTATGTCCACAGAAAGCAAGACAAATCAGGTCAAACATCAAGAATGTGTTGGTGATCATTTTTGACTCTGAAGGCACTGCTCAACAGAAATGTTTTCCTTCAAGCCAAACAGTTGTTCAGTATTCTTATGGAAGGTTTTGCAACCACTGAGGAAGTAAGTCTGCGGAAAATGTTTGGAACAACACCAGAACTGGGGATGGTTGATTAAATATGACAATACACCAGTGCACACAGCTCAGTCAGTGCAGCAATTTTTTGCCACTAAAAGCATGGCTGTAGCCCAAGCCTCTATTCAACTGATCTGACCCCTTGTGATTTCTTTATTTACAAAAATACAATAACACTTACAAGGACATTGTTTCCAGAATGTCCCAAAAAATTCATGAAGAATCCATGAGTGTCCTACACACGATTCTAAAAGTCAGTTCCGGTGGTGCTTCCAGCAGTGGCAGAAATAATGGGCTCATTGCACAAACTTGGAAGGGGACTAACATGAAGGAGACATAACTGCCAGTAACAAAGATGCATATACGAGGGTGATCTCAAAAGAAAAGCACACGTTGGCAACACCGCGTAAGTAATGACGCAATCTTTTCCGCCATTTCAGCAGATGTACTGGAGAACTTCTGGCAGCTAGTGCAGTGTAATTGTCTCTGGAGGTGTGTGCACTTGGAAATGACAGAGCGTTGAAATGGCGGCTGTTCGTGTCTCAGGTAACGTGACTATTGACGATCAGTGCGCATACATCAAAATTGAAACATTACGTGGGAAAACTCCAACGGAGATCCACAGTTCGCTGATGGAAGTGTGTGGTGTGGAAACTGTTGACTGAAGCACAATCTCACGCTTTCGTGAGGGAAGGTTGAGCATAGAGAATGACCCGAAGTCAGGATGACCCTGAACGTCGACCAAAGTGTGGAACGTGTGCTCCAAATCCTGGAGGAAGACCGTAGAATGACATGTGAAGAAATTGCACATTGTGCTGAATTTCGCAAGCATCTGCCTACCGCATTTTGACTGAACGCTTGCACGAACTTCGAATTGCTGCCCAGTGGGTTCCGCATGACCTCAGTGAGGAACAAAAGTGTCGACGCGCTGAAATTGCACAACAATTGTTGCACAGATTTCATGAAGAAGGGAAAGAATTTCTGCAAAAGTTGGTTGCTATTGACGAAACCTGGATCCGGGATTTCGAACCTGAGCGAGTGGAGAGGCAAAGGTTCCCCGCGACCGAAAAAATTTAAGAGGGTCCAGTCGAACGTGAAACAAATGATGATTTTCGCATACGATTGTAAAGGTGTGATCATGATAGACAGGGTACCGAGTGGTACAACTGTAACTGTGGCCTACTACTGTCAATTTTTGCAGAAACTGAGGCATAAGATGCATGCGAACAGACCAGACTTGCTGGAAAATGGTGTCTTGATTTTGCATGACAACGCTTGGCCCCGCATTGGTAAGGTTGTCTATGAATTGTTGGAAAGACACAGCTGGGAGGTGCTACCCCATCCACCCTACAGCCCTGACATGAGTCCCCCGGAATTCGACCTGTTCCCAAAATTGAAAATCAACATGCGTGGTGTGCGTTTCTCTATGCTGGAGGACCTATCTTCCTCCGTTACTCGATGCGTCAGACAGCTCAACTGTTCTACAGACCTGACGGGTATCATGGACCTTCCAAAACGTTGGGATGCAGTCATTCGACAGAAGGAGGACTACACTGAAGGACTATTAACACTTTCCCACACATCTGGTGTTCTATTCTGTAGGTACTGCGTTCTGTGCATTTCTTTTGAGATCACCCTCGTAAATTTCGTTACGCAGTCAGTCTGGGAACTTCTGGGTATGCCCCTGTACATGCTGCAAAGGACATTACTTCACACATTTTCTCTATTATTTGTATCTGTGGTGTTGCACAGTGATGACTTGATGCACCTTGCAACCACAGCAGAGATAGGGGGGAAGGTGCTGAAATTAAATAATTTTATACACATGCATACATCATGTAACTCTGCATCAGACTGTAAAGACTGGAGAGCTGTAGCTTCTAGCCATGTTTATGTTAATGACAATCCATCCTGTCACTTATAAAAGGTAACCTAACACATTTATACACACTCTTGTAACAGAACCCAATAAATGCATGATCTACCTCACTCTTATGCTCTGTGGTAACAGACCACAGGTTCTGTGTGGTTAAAACCATACACTATTTTGAACCATTTCCATCCACCTCCCATCCTCAAACTCCATTTCTGTGAAATTCTTATTTTGTTGTGCTCCAATTTAATTTTAATAGTCCAACTGGTTATCTTTCCAACATATTTCCACATCAAAATTGTAAAAATTTCTTGTTTTCCCATCTCACTTACGTGTCCAATACATCGTGACAACCTTTATTTCAACCTCTATATCGCATCACTGGATGAGCTGTATGACTTCATTAAGCTCAATAAGCCATTTCTCTCTTTATCGAAAAAAGCTAATAATAATATGTAATTTGTTCCTTTTTGGGCAATTCCCTGGCGTCTGAGTTCTAATTGCCGACGTTTCGGAAGTCACTATTGGTTCCATCTTCATAGGCATGTGAATGAAGTATGTCAGTGGCAGGATTGTGCATGGTATTTATACCTGGTTGGGTTGGAGCGGGGAAGTGGCAGAACCAATAGGAAGTTGTGTGCCCATAATAATAACTTACCTGGTAAATTTCGTTGCAAGGACTGTTGTCCTCTTTCATGCTGTTCTTGATTCTTCAACTGTTCCAGCAGCTGATCACGTTCTAGTTCTAGCTGCTTGACACTAGCTGACAGAGTTGCCAACATTTCATCCTTACGAGATAGTGTGTCATCTCCACTGCTGCTACCAGAGTCATTACTAGCCTGCTGCACTAATAGGGTTCGCAGTTCACTGTTCTGCAAACTTAATGCCTGAATACATTCCTGACAAACACACACATTAAGTTATTAAGAGAAAAGAAGAATAAAATACATTTTATAAAAATGATGTGGGGCATTATACCCAGGATCTGGATGTACTTGATTACTGTAACCTCATATCCCAGGCAGACAAACGTGATGCACCAGAAGCAAACTACTACTATGACATTTGGATCAACCTAGGTTACCTTTGCCTGTTCTAGCTCTTGTTGCAAGAGCTCATTCAAGTGGCCATGTCCTTCATCCTGACATGTGTGATCTGCAGTATGACTGTGCTGTAACATTTGATTTGAGAGTTCTGATATATTTTGTTTAAAAAGTTGCTCCTTCTGGGACATCTGCACTCTGTAACACACCAAACAGTATTTAATTGGCCAGATTTTCTACCTGCGATAACAGATACATTTATAAATGGAAATACTTAAACAGAGTAAGCATGTGAAATTTCCCACCACCAATAAACTTATTCTATCCCATTATCTCCTGCAGTTAGCTTTCAAAATCTGATACATCTCAGACTGCTTGACGCTGAAGATAAAGGTGTAACAATTCTTTCACAGGTTAGGAACTACTTGCCGAATTACACAGTGTAACATCCCAAAAGAATTGAATCTTCAGCACTACCACTGTCAGAAACACAAAACCTTGCATTGATAAACCTAGTACAGAGGAACAATGTAAGTCACCTTTTATCCACCAGATATGCAAGAAACTTAACATTTATTTTCTCTTCATATGGATCACATTTAAAACCTGAAGTTAATTTTGATGGGTCCTGTGGCTCCTTCAAAGCGGTACAGCATCCAGGACATGAAACTGACAACTCACCTTCACTGACTACCAAGGCAAAAAATATGTACAGCCATACCTTACTCCTCCATATGACTTCACTGAATGCAAAGGGAGAAGTTCCCTTCAACTTTATCACTGTTTTTAATTTTCCAGACAACTACTCTCCTCCATTACTGTTGACAATCAGCAGTTCACTGTTAAAGTACATGAAGTTTGAAATTTGAGTTAAAGATAATTTATTTAAACCATTTTTGGATACCATGAATAACTTTGTTGACATTTTTATTCTATGCATTTTGATTGAATTTAACTGTTCATTCATGACAGTAACAAATGCACATTTGGTATGTATAAATATGGTCTTATATCACTCCTACACGTTTTGGTGTGATTTATGTCATCTTCAGACAGCTCTCCACCCAGATTTAAAACTTACTAAAATATAATAGATTACAAAAGTAATCCACATTATATTACAGTATTCTTGCAGCTAATGTTAACCATACGAGTTTCACAAACTGTGATTAAAATGGCATTTTTAAAAATATATCTTCCAACAATAAAGCATTAATACTTATTATGGTGTTTTATCATATATGGTTCAAAAGATGTATGCTGCTAAGTTGTAATCTTTTCTTCGTATACAAAGGATGTCCATGTAAAGAGTGGTTACCCTACATATGGAACTCACTACACATCACACATGGACACGATCCATAAGGGACTGAAGATAAATCACACGTCTGAAAACAAAGAAAGAACTACAACACAGCAACATATCATTTTTAACAACATTTAATGATAACATTGTAATAAATATTACTGTTTTATTGTTTAAGATATTACTTACTTCCTTGCTTACTTACTCCATGCAGCAGAGTCCTTCTTGAAAAGCTAACTGATTCTCTGCTAGTCAAGATATTCCCCGCATTTTATGTTACCTGACGGTTCATTACCGCATTCACAAGCGTCCGCCACCTGTCCATATCCTGAGCCAGATCAATCCAGTTCATGCACTCACATCCCACTTCCTGAAGATCCATCTTAATATTATCCTCCCACCTATGCCTGGGTCTTCCAAGTGGCCTCTTTCCTTCTGGTTTCCCCACCAACACCATTTTAAGATATTATGTTTTTAAAAGTACTATTTTAATCACAGTATGTGGAACTCACAGAGTTAACATTAGCAGCAAGAACACTGTAATATATGAATTACTTTATAACCTATTATACAGGTGCGGCAGAAAGAACACCCCAATTTGGGACGGGCATAGCTTCGGGTGTGGAGCACGTACAGTGGTGGGGAGCATGTCGTCGAACAGCGGTGTACATGCCGTTTTCAGTGTACACCATGGCGTGGTTGTGAGAACATCGAGTCTTTATTGTTGAGGAGTTTATAAAAAATGGCGGGTCGCCGGTAGCAACACAGCGTGCATTTCGCATCCGCTTTGCGCTTGGTCGACAGGAGGCTGTTCTTGACAAGAAAACGATTTACCGTTGGCTATCAAACTTTAGACAAACAGGACAAACTTTGGAAGCTCTGAAGGAGGCGATACGATAGGAAGTTGCTGCCATTACACCTGAAATGTCATGGACAACTACCGAGAGAGGCTACATCAGTGTATCAATATTCAAGGCCACCACTTGAGTGACGTTTTGTTCAAAACACGTTGATGTAAAACGGCATTCTGTGTTCTTTCCAGAAATAGAAAAACATTTGCCGTATCTTCTTTGGTTTTGAAGTTATTCGCTTCTCAAATAGGGGAGTTCTTTCTGCCGCACCCCGTATTTTAGTAAGTTTTAAATCTTGGTGTAGAGCTCCCAGAGAATGGTGTAAATCACAACAAAACGGTGCAGCAATATAACACTGTATTTGTAAATACCAAACCAGGATTTGCCGGTGTTATGAATGAACAATTTACTACAATTACCTGTTAAAATGGGCATCTTCACAATGATATCAATACAGCAAATGTGGAAGCAGACTGTAGTGATGACATTCGTGAAAAAAGCCGACTCACGTTAGAAGCATAGCATGGCATCTCCTTGCTACCTTTCAACCTGTATAGTAATTCAGTCAACCAAACTTCACAATGTTTTACCTTAAGACGTTCAGTTCCTCTTCCTGTTTTGCCAGTCTCTCTCCTTGTTCATTACAAATATGTTGTTCATGCTGCAATTTGTCAGTCAGCTCTAGTTTGTCTTTGCTCTAAAAAATAAACAGGTGTGAATATCCTAATATTTTCCAATTCCCATGCATTACATAATTACACATATAAATCCAATGAATCACACTTGGAGTCAATTTGTGTATTTTATCAATCGTTTATTTTCTCCTACATGTTTCGGCTCACCTGACCCATTGTCTGGAAGAACCAAATGCAACAGAAAACATGCATGAAAACACCAGCTGTTGAACCATATGGCCGCATTTGTCTTTAATAATTTCTCCCATTTATTCTTATAAATACGGGTTGTTTTTTGTGCCTGTTGAGCATTTATAATCTTAATATTTTCTTGCACGTTTTCTCTTGTATTTCATTCTCCCTGATTACAGCTCAGATGTGGTGAAACCTGTACAATACAATAACATGTAATAATAAAATACACAAATTTACTCCAACAGACATAAATATGTTTTACATCATGCAGCCATTCTTGTATTTTTCATTCAAATTTTTTTCTCCATATGCTAATATAATACACACAACATTCACAACAGCGATAAATGATGTTCAGTACAATGGAATGGCATGGTAAGCTAGTAAAGATTTCCCATTACAGGTCTGGACAAGTCCTTAGGGCTCCAGGAGGTTGAGGTTCCCAGAATTTCTACTGGACAATTGGCATATGAAGGTGCTAGGTTGTTAGCCCTATGCACTGGCCACCTTTACCCCCAGGGAGATATCCCTGGTACTCATTTCTGTTAGTGGCTGAGTCGATCCCAGGGCCACAGAGTGGCCAGAAGGATTAAGTCAATAAAAAATCCCACTGATTTTATCAGGTATCAAACCCACAACCTTCTGGCTTGCAGTGCAGTGCTTCAACCAAGTGCACCATCACATGGTATCTGATACAGAAAATAACAGTGTTACACACCATTACACCATTCAATGACATCCATGTCTGAAAATGATTTACTTTCAATTTTCTTCCGATATTTCAACAGTACAACTTCACTCACCAGTTTAACAAAGCCGTCTTGAAGCTCTTCAAGCTGAACTTTCAGCCGCTGATTCTGACTAACAGCAAGTGCTGCAGCCACTTTGTCACTCTCCATGGCAGCCAATAGTTTATCTTTGTCTGGTTGATCACTTTCATATCTTTCCAACATGAATTCTAGTTCCCCTATTCTGCAATCTCTGTCGTTAAGTGTTTTCTGTACGTTCTGGTTTTCTTGTAACTGCACAAACAACATATAAAACATACTTTAAATAATCAAAGACCATAAAATCTCATCAATCCAGCACTGAATAATATGCAATAAACTCAGACCTCCTGCCTAATTAGTTAAGTTTTCAAAGAACAATGGGTTGAGTCTCTGAAAGACTGCATGGTATGTAACTGGAAGCATGCTTGAATCAAAGCATGCTGGCACTAAGAACCAAATGATTAACCAGCTAAATGCATGGGGTAGAATCCTTCCTGATAAACAAATTCAAGAAATGCCACATGTTTTGTGAATCCTGGAGGTTCAGTACCATGTTGGCAAGGTCAGCTGTTGTCCCTAACCTGAGCTACACAAATCCAGTCCATACCTTCCTATTGTTTCTTTAATATCAATTTTAATAATATTCTCTCACCCACTGCTAGTCTTCAGTGTGGTTTCTTTCTTTTAAGAACCAAATGACAGTCTATAAATACAGCAGAGTCACTGTCACATGACATAACATGGACTTTGGTTTTGAACATTAAATATTAAATAAATATTAAACAGAAAGCTGAGTAACAGTAACTGATGAAGGGAAACAGTTGAAGCTCTGGATGACAAAGACACCCGCATTTACCTGAGATTTATGCAAGACAAATGTAACATGTGAAAATCAAACAGAATTTACTTAAAGAATCTGACTGAAGGCTGAATGATGTGCTAAACACAAACCCAAACGGCAGAAATAGAATATAAAAAACATACGTGTATGCTATTTCTGTTCCTAGTTACTCATCTTGAATAATAATATCATGGTCACAGACAGAACTGGCAAAATTTGATGTTTTGCTGATCATGCATCTCAGTATAATCTTAGTAATTAACCAACTTAATGCACATATTCTTGTTTTATAATAAGTTTATTATATGCCTCTACATGTTTTGAGAACTATGTGTTCATGATCAGGAGGTCAAACTTGTATTTTACAGCATCTGATATCATCACACCTGTAGGTGGCCATACAGGCATACAATAAACTTATTATAAAACAAGAATATGTGCATTAAGTTGGTTAATTATTAAGATTAAGAGAACTGGCAAATTCTTTTAGACCTACAGGAACAACAGTGACAGAGTACTGAATGCACCATCCTCATAGGAGCATAGATACAGAAATGGGTTCTACAAGTGACAGTGGAAGAGGGATTAGATCCATTTTCCATATACATTATAAGCAGGTCTCCTCATATGAATATTTCTTCTTGAAGAAGAATGTTTCATAACTTCACACTGCAATCTATACTGCTTACTGTAAACACACACCATTCAATTTGCAAGACAAGACTTTGACACACTAACAAGATGAGTAAGATAAAAACAAACTGGATACAAAACCCATTCCATGGTTGGCAAACCTTCCGACTTATGCAGAATGAAGCTGACAGCTACATAGAATCAGTTCATGAATATATTAAATTACATGAAATATATTTATTAATGATCCAGTGGTTACAGCAACCATATGCAGGAAATATGGATCTTATAAGGAAACCACACATCCTACTACTCCCAATTGTAAGATCTGGCAAATACAGACTACAAAACCATGGGAAATTTTCAGACTGCTGACTTGTGGGATAACACTATGTGGTCTGCTAAAAGTATGCTGCATTTCTCAATGGCAGTAGAATCCTTCAAGACACTGGTACATTTCTACCATACTGTGCCATTAAATGCTACAGTCACCACTGTCAGAACCTTTGATGCCACATGGAGGGTACAGAGTGTGTGGAAAGTCCCTGTGGGCCTGTCACCAGTAGGATGTAGGTTAGCGTGCAAGTCACAGTGTATAAATGTACAGTACTTATACACACAGTAAGTGTTTGAAGTGACGTTGTGTTATGACAGACACCACAGACGCTACTTTAAGTGTTTTATGTACGGGACATTCCCATTTCTAGCACAGCACACCACCCTTCTCACACAGGTGCACAGGGACTTTTCACTTATTCTACATAAAAGTGCAGCTACAAAGCAGAAGAAAGAGGTTTGTCTGGAGCCAAAAGACATCATAAAATTAGCAAACATATGATTTCCATCATCCCACTATCATAGAAATGTGGCCATGACAGACAATGCAATACTGACAAGTCAAAAAACAGTTTTAAAGACTGTTTACATGCACCTTTATAGGTAGGTGGGCAATAATGACTGAAGATTCAAACAGAACAGTGGGTAACCTCCTAAGAATATCACACAGAAATTCATGTTGTGAAAATTCAAAATGCAGGAAGAAAAGGTTATTTGTACATATGGTAATGTTAAAACATGCATAAAACACATATTTGTAACTCTTTTCAACTACACACTCAAGTTCATTCACAGCTTTCACACGTATGACACTAACTAGTATAATGGGACTACCTTTGTGATATTCTTCATTTAGTTCGGAGTCAGAAATTTCGTTATTTTGTTGCATTTCATCCAGTACCTGCTGAGACATGTTATAGTAAAACAAAAATTTTAATTACCTGCCATTAGACTCCATTCAGACAACTTCTACAAACTGGATTCAAACCCAGTACATACAGTTTAGACAATCTGGTCTTTCAAAAGATGGAAATTATCAGATTTTTCTACCGAATTTTCAACAGGCATGTCACTATGAAAATACAAGTTCCCACTTCTGTCTGAGCAACTGTCCAAGTTAGATAACTGGCACACAAATAAACATGGTATTAAATGCATTTGGGAGACCTAGCTACATATGGGAGGATAATAATGAAGTATGAAGTGACACTATGGATTGGATTCATCTGGCTCAGGATTGCATTCAGTGGTAGGTGCTTGTGAATATGGTAGTGAGTATGGTAGCAAGCAGTTACCAACTTCTCAAGATGCTCCATGTGTGAATTCATTCATTAGTATTCAGCCTTGAAGGCCGGGCTTGGCAGGAACCAGAGCCCAGTCATGTGACCAGTATGACTCTGGTACACTGCATCCTGGGCAAGTTCTTGGGGGTAGTTTGCCATTGCTTTCCCCTGCCTTTAGACATTCCCACTTTAGCCACCAGGTGCCTCCGTCCGCAACGACGCGAGAAATCCTAGCAGGAAAAGGTGAAACTGTGGGCGAGAAAGATGTCCGGTAGTAATTTTGCCTAAATTCCGACTTCCACTTAAATTTTAGGGATCTTTCACATGCCGCAAATCTACAACATGGAACTGACGGCTTTACTTCCCCTCCGAAGGAAGGCGTGCTGAGGATTTTTTCGCCCTAAAAATCCGACGGCTTCGGCCGGGTTTGAACCTGCAAACTTGGGTACTAAAGGCCAGCACGTGTGTGAATTATGGAGATAAAAAAGCCCTGCTATATAAAGACACTACCTGACAGTCCAGCTTCTCTTCAAGAGCTAGTCTCTTTCTCTCTGCAGCTTCAAGTTTGGCTTCAAGTTCCTGCACCACAGACAAGTCCTTCAACTGTTTAGGAGAAGAATCTCTTCTCTTTTGGTTTTGCTGCAGCTGCTGCAGTTGCTTCTCCAGTTCTGATACATGCCGCACCAAACCCTGTTCCCTCATTACCAGCTGTTCATTTTCAGAGCTTAAGGATTCAACCTGGTAAATGGAAGGCATTTTACTGAAAATTTCCAAAGTTTTCTTTTAACAGACATGACACTTTTCATATATATATATATATATATATACACACAAATGGGTGACAATGATAACAATGATGTGATAATGATGATGTTCAAAAACAATTATGTCAATACCTTAGATGCTAAGCTATGCAACTGGCCATTCAACTGCTGTACATACTGCTGATACTGTTGGCTTGCTTGATCTCGTTCCGACCCGATTGTCTTTACCGTCTGCTGCAGATCAGCAACTTGCTTCTCAAGGGAGACCTTCTGTTGGTGCATTGTCTCCAGCTGTCCATCTGCTTCATAACTGTCAGCTGAACTTAGCTGGTAAGTGAAGTTACAAATAACAAATTTAAGTACCTTACACCAAGCTAACAACAAATAAAATTATTTTCACATAAACATCACACAGACAATTTTAATAACCACTGGACAGTGGAGTCTGTGTGACCAATTTTAATTTTAAAAAATACACATTAAGAACATGTTTTCTGTGCATTAACCTTTATCTGATCGGGGTGGGTATTTGAAGTTTACTGCATGAATTACTGAAAATTTGTTATTTGAACAGGAAAAATAAAACTTTGAAATAAAAGGCATTTTGTGGAAAATAAAACAGAGATTATGCAGCATATCTTAAAAATGCTGTAACTTCCTTGTTGTTTAAATATATAAAATGAATTTTTAGGGGTGTTTTCCCACATACATTTGCTTACACAAAACACAGGTCTTTTAAAAGTTTAATTTCTTCCCACATACCAATTGTAAAAATGGTTATGTTAGATTGTTTATGCACATCTTACAAGAGACAAAAAACTTGAACAGGGGGAAGAAATCACCAGATGAAGGAATAGTTATCTAATGCTAAGGCATGCAAAGAATAATGAACTAAGGATTCCATATGCGATGGTACTTTTAAAAATTAAATTTTAAATGAAACTATATTATCCCTTTGGCACCTAACAACAGGTATAACCACCATGCAGTGTGATGTCAGGTATCAAATGACAGCCATTTAATGACCTCCTTATGCAGCCATCACTTAAAGTTCAGTCTACTGCACATAACACTCAACATTTAATTCCAGCGCCCAAGGTTTAACTGAACAATGTACACTGAGACGTTGCCCACAAGTCTAAGAACTAGGCCATAAAAGCACACAAGGACATGACGGTAACACACCATGTATTTTCCAGATATCTGCGTTAGTTGTGAGTGGTCAGTTTCTACCTGTGACCACTTTACTACCCGTATCCACCGGGCAGCATGTCTAATCCTGGTGTGGAAAGAAAACTTCCTAACATTGCCCAAGAGGCAGTCAGCATTAAAAATTGCCTATAAATATATATAGTTCTCATCTCAGCCAAACAACAATTATTAGTCATTGCATAACTCTGCAGTCAACATCATATAATTATAAGTCAATTCTGTCTTTATCACTTACATGGACTGTTCTAACACTTGTCAGGTCACACTCTTAGTAACAGTAAAAGCTGAATTAGGAAAAGTTCTACACTTAGGGTTTGATCTGGTTTTTATCAGACACAGATTAGAGGAAAATCAAATATATACTATTTAAAAAGTCTGTATTTACTGAGGTCATGTTTTCATAACAACCATACAATTAACAGTCATCACAATATAATGTTATATGTATGTTTGCAAGATAAGCTCTTTGCCCCTTTAATAGGGTAAAAGTGCCAGCCATGCAAGGCAAATATCCACAAGTATGATCATGTAATATTAAGAGCATTTCAAAATTCCAGACAATATTTTCTTTCACCAGACATACAATACAAAAGAAAATGCTGAAACAGTGTTCAAATGATATCACATGGAGGTACTAATTACAAACACTCTAAAAAAAATACCACAATAAACCAAATTTAAAAAGCAGAAACCTGACTACTTAAGTGCAAAGTATTTTCAAATGCAGACCTGTTTTTCACGCCACCACACCTCACACAACCCACACCTAATCCAACTTCATCTTGTGGATCCTAATAAATTTGATCATGACCACAATATTTTACTGCTTGTGAATGACTGAATCGTCTTGTCTTGTGTTTTTTATGGCCAATAATTTCTTGATTTTCTCTTCCTTCTGTCTGCCCCCCACTCCTTTCCCCACCCATTCTAACATTAATTATGATAATATTTCAGACCTTGTCCCCTCACTTGTTTCATTTCATTGGCTCAGATCTTTTAGGAAATGTACGGTTATAGTTTCGTGAGACCCTATTTTTTCCTACACCTAAGCCACTTGTGAGGCTGGAATCTATATAGGAATAGGAAGTTTCTCAGAGCAGAATAAAGTTAAAAGTCAAGGGACTGAGGTGACTGCTCTTTCTCGACTGTGACTTGAAGTTTCCTTAATGTTATCATGCCTCCCATAATTCCAACCCCTCGTCTGTATCTCAGGGTATCATAGATTCGTACTCTGCTCTACCCTGGGTTATGTGGGAGGCAGTAACAGGTGTGGAGGGTATACCCTGATGGGGATTGCCATGACACATGCTGGCTAATGGGGCTCTGGTCTACTGAAGCCCAGGTGGAAGGTATCGTGCCGAAGGCTGTATGGCACTGGGGTAGGAATAGCAGTGTTGTAACAATCCCCTTGGGGAACCAGGCTGCACCCCATTGTATGTAGACCTTTTGTGTGTGTGGGGCTCTGTGGACAGTGACCTTATGTTTTTCCCCACATGTATGCAGGAGGGTTCCTTTTTGGGGACTCCGGCAGACATACATGAATGAATGAATGAAAAGTAGACCAGTGCTCTGGTGATGGAGTAACCCTGCCCATGGGGACCCTGTTAGGGAACATGGAGGGGGCTCCCTTACTGGGGACTCTGAGGGAAAGATAAAAAGAGATATATTGAGAGGTAAAAATGCCCTGTAAGCGGGTATTTCTTTCCATAGGGGGCCCACTGGGGAACCTGGAGGGGATTCGCTTGGCAGGACTCTTTGAGGGAAAAGGGTAGCATCTCTGGGTTCCTTTTTTGGACCCAGAGGACATTAAGATTTCAGGATATGTGATACTGAGGAGGAAACCTCAGTCCACATTTTGTGTGGGTGTGAGGCCTTGGCTTCACTAAGATATACATATCTGGGTTCCTTCTTTTTGGACCCTGAGGATATTAGAAAACTAAGTATGGGGGCCATCTGAAACTTTGCTAAAGGAAAAGGGCTCTTCTAATTTAGTATGGAATATGGGGCACAAAGGGCCAGTCTTAAGGCCTAGGTGCACTGGATCTGGAAGGACTCAAACCCAAATACTACTCTATTCGATTCTAATGTTATCATGGCCTCATAGTGCTCTTGTGCTCCTGCTAAGTGATGATAAGTGTTACACCTGAATTCAAATTTTGTTTTTGGAGGTGGGAGTGGATGCCAAGTCACAGCTTGCTAACAATGTAACATTACTAGCAATAATCTTTATATACACCATGTGGCAGCTTGTTGATAAGTCCTGAGACAATGATTTCAGACTTGAACATTAAAATTTTCTCCAGTGCACTGATGTCAATATGGCAATGTTTAATCTCATTTTAAGTCATTATAACAGAAGAATGGAAAAAAAAAAAAAAAAAACAAAATCATGTTTTCAATTTTTTTTGCATTTCATTAATTTAAAACATTAATGTGGTCCTTGTCAAATTTTTTTTTTTATTTATTGT
>Ga0123357_10004456_pt1 | contig 16443 bp, 13 predicted proteins | sample TergutEmb28metaG_FD_89873 | JGI IMG/M metagenome (GOLD analysis project Ga0123357, IMG submission 89873) | Embiratermes neotenicus P4 segment gut microbial communities from Petit-Saut dam, French Guiana - Emb289 P4 | ecosystem: Host-associated > Arthropoda: Insects > Digestive system > Gut ... | reverse complement strand
TCCTGAAAGCGCAGCAGCTTGGGTTGAATACGTGCTGGGCGGCTATGTTCAGCGGAAAGAAGTATGCCGCGAAAATCGGCAAAGACGAAAAGATTGTGATTATCATAGCTCTCGGTTATGGGGTAACGCAGGGAGTACCGCGCAAAAGCAAGCCGTTGGAATCGCTGTGCAAGGTTGACGGCGATATGCCCGGTTGGTTCCGTTCCGGCATGGAAGCGGCTATGCTTGCGCCCACCGCCATGAACCAACAGAAGTTTTTATTTACACTTTCGGGCGGTACAGTCAAAGCCGAAGTACGGGCGGTTCATTTTCCAAGATAGACCTCGGCATAGCGAAATACCATTTTGAAGTCGGCGCGGGGCGCGAAAATTTCAAGTGGCAATAGGAAAATGATTATATTTATTTTTTAATGGGAGAATTTGTATGAATAAAGGCAGATGTCAATGTATCGTTGTCCGTGATAATAAAATTCTTATGGTAAAACACGTACAAAATAATAAATCATGGTTATGTTTACCCGGCGGCGGAATCGAAGATGATGAAAATGCGGACGAAGGCGCGTTGCGTGAGTTACAAGAGGAATGCAATGTTTTAGGCAAGATTATTACGAAAACATCAGAAGTCTATGAATGGACGCAGGGCGGTATGTTGATTCACGTTACATATCTTGTTGATATTGGCAGTCAAGAGCCGACACTTGGCTATGACCCGGAAGTCATAGGAGTACCTATTTTACAGGGTGTTGGCTGGTATGCGCTTAATGAGGTATGTGAGCGTGACAGAGTTTTTTTATGGGCGGCAGGGCTTTATCAAGTAGAAACATTTGCGAAAGAGCTTCATTCTTGGGGGGATGATATAAGCTATCCGACTATACGAACGTAGGTAATAGCGAGTGCCAATTAAAAAATAAAGTTAGACATAAAAATTTATATAATACACAATACAGGAACTAAAAATCATGAAAAATATACAAGAAGAACTTGAAAAAATAGTATCGAAACACTTACAACCTGCTTACGACCGGGGGTATGCAGTGTCAGTAGAGTTGAATGGAAAATCCCTATTGAAGCTTTATTCGGGCAACGCGGAGGATATTGAGATTGACGGTATTTACCACCCCGTTAATGCAAACACCCCATTCGACGTCGCGTCGATAGCGAAGCAATTTGTTGCGTGCTGTATAGCAATACTCGCCTGTGAAAAACGTCTGAACTTAAACGATTCTATTCGCGTTTATCTGCCGGAAATGAAAGAATATGCGGATAAAATAACAATCCGGCATTGCATATCAATGACTTCAGGCGTGAGAAATTTTCAACTTTTGAAATATTTCATGAGCAATTCTCCTCTTGATGATATGGAAATATTTTTCCGGCAGGAACAGCCGGAGAATGAGCCGGGGAATTTCAACAGCTACAGCGAAACCTGTTATGAATTGCTGGGGCATATCGTGGAACGGCTGACGGGAGGCAACGCTTTATTTGCCAAGCAAAGGATATTTGAACCTTTAGGAATGGATGACACACAGGGATTAGGTATAATGGGCGGCGGAGGGATGATCTCAACGGCGGAAGACCTTGTAAAATGGCATAGCTGTTTAATGAACAGAAACCTTCCGGGCGCGCCCGATGGACTATTCGATATGTTTTTTTCATCGTTTACACTTAATAACGGCGAATTGTGTCCGTATGGTTTTGGATTTTTCTACGATGAAAATAACCGCAACATTATTTGGCAATATGGCGATGCCAGCATCTGGCAATCCGTCATAAGGGCTGATTTGGAGAAAAAACTGTCTATCATTATTTTGACGCATATGGATTATGACCCTGTCGAAACGGCACTTGATTTGGAAAATACCGTTCTATACGATATTTTTGGTTTGCCGGAACGGGGAAACTACAAGGCGGCTTACTACAAAAGACCCATACAAACGGCAGAAACAAGACAGGTGAAACATCATAATTTCCCAAACGCCCAAAAGCAGAACCCGATAACTGACGGCAACATGGATAAGTATTTAGGGCGGTATTATGGTTACGAAATTGACACCTATTTTGATATTGTCCCTGATGGCAGCCGTTTTCAAATGAAATATACCGATAAAGATGGGGATGATTATATTAATTTGCTTGATTTCGCAGACGAAACACAACTGATGACCCGTACTCGCGGTAAATGGGGTACGTTCCGATTTCCGATAGAGTTTTACGGAAACGAGCATAAGATAGATTTTTTCGTGCTACAAAGAGGTATTGGTGTTCCCTTCGCGGACGATACCGGCACGCGAGTTGGACATTTTTATTTCGTTAAGTGTCTATTATAATAGCCCCATCGAAAGTCAAAAAAATAAAGTTAGACATAAAAATTATATAACCGGAGGATAAGGCATTGAAAAAGCTGTTGACTGTCATATTAGCGGTAATGTTCATATTGTTGTCGTCGTGTTCTCAAATAGGCAACACATCGGAAAATTCTGACATATCGGTTACATCCGCAGACGGGCAAAATTCTGATGCTATAATCAAACAGCTGTTTGACGAGCAAAAGAGCGATGTGGAAGTCAACGGCACAGGAACGGTTACGATACTGCTTGCCGACGATAACGACGGCAGCCGACATCAGCGTTTTATCCTCGAACTCGCAAGCGGTCAAACACTGCTTGTCGCGCACAATATAGACATAGCACCACGACTTGACGGAATTGCTGTCGGCGACACGGTGGAATTCAAGGGTGAGTATTACTACAACGACGAGGGCGGCGGAATTCACTGGACGCACCATGACCCGGACGGCATCCATGTTTCCGGCTACTTAAAATGGAATGGAGAAGTATATCAGTAAAGAAAGTTATATTAATATTGATAGACTTCTTCAGAAACATATAAAAATCCCGAAGAAGTCTAATTTTAAATAAGACGAGGAATATAAGAATTATGAACACAAGAGAACGTTTTGTACGGGTATTAACCGGAAAAGACGTTGACCGCGTCCCGTTCATGAAAATCTTCGGCGGAACAAACGCTGTAACATCCGTATGGCTGAAGCAATATCCCGCGATTAACACATATATAGACGACCTGCTCGGCTTCGAGGGATGTTACCGCGGCTGGCAGATAACGCCCGTGAATATGGGGCTGTGCGGCGTTCCGCCCGACGTTGTGGAATACAGTTCGGAGACGGAAACGCGGGTGCGGCACGGTGACGGCAGTGTTTCCGTACACATGAACCGCGACGGTCATTTTTTCAACCATACTGTGGAATTTCCGGTCAAGTGCCATGACGACTGGCGGCGAATAAAAGACAGCGGCTGGCTCAACCCTGACGACCCGCGGCGTTTCCCCGTAGGGTGGAAACATTATGCCCGGATATTCAACTCGCGCGACTACCCGTTACAGCTCACCTGCGGCGGCGTGTACGGTTTTGCCAGAGGAATGCTGGGCGATGAAACGCTCTGCATAATGATGTATGAAGAGCCTGAATTGGTCTCCGACATAATAAGCACATATATAGAGATGTGCATTTCGATATGGAAGAAAATGGTTGTTGACGTGCAATTTGATATTATCGAGTGCTGGGAGGATATGGCATACAAAAGCGGTTCGATTATATCCAAACACCATTTTACGGAGTTTCTTGCGCCGCAGTACAGGCGCATACGCGATTTTGCCGGAAACGCCGGCATACCGCTCGTAATGGTTGACAACGACGGAAACATCATGGAACTATCGGAATGGATGTCGGAAGCCGGAGTGAACTGCATGTACCCGTTTGAGGTACAGTCGGGCAACGACATATTGCAGATAAGAGAGCATTTGCCGGACATGAGCTGCATCGGTGGGCTTGACAAAGAATGTATGGCAAGAGATAAATATGCGATGGACGCGGAACTCGAAAAGGCGCGCCGTCTTATCCCTTTAGGCAAATTTATTCCGGGTCCCGACCATTTTGTGCTGGAAAATGTGCCGTTCGAGAATTACGAATATTTCATGCGCGGATTGAAACGGATGATTCTGGAAACGAAACTTTAATTTCGCAAAAAATATACTTACAGAAGTTGAGATATTATTTATGAAAAAAACCCTAATTATAAATGGTTCGCCCAGAAAAACAGGCGATACAGCTTTTTTACTATCTCAATAACATCGAAAACATCGTCCGACTTCAATTTTAAATTCGTTGACAAATGATTTTCTACGTTAAAAATGTTCTTTTTATCTGAATCCGCAAGTAGCATATAGTTTTTGTGTTTCGTTATATCGTATTTACTCGAAAAGAACGGACGCTCTCCGCGAAGCTGCATAATACAACGCCGCCGTCCATGACTGCGATTTCGTCAACCGTCGTCAGCTCCTTGCCGAGCTTTTGATAATTCTGCCCGTGTGACGGCGAATTGCCTTTTGTGACCGATGTATTGTACATATCAATCGTTTCTTTGCCTGTTTTGGGGTCTATCTTCTTATACCCGCCGAGCGTATCGAGTTCAAACAGGTCTTATCTAAGTGATGATATGGATGAGAAACGCAGAGTCGCAAATACACTTAACGTAAAGTCCAAAAACTTTACATCTTAATTCGAAAATGGTAAACATTTTTTACGCTTAAATTATTTTGGTAGACAAACAGATTTTTTTAACAAATTAAGGCAAAACGAGGCAAAAAAACAGAATCAAGGCTATCTAAAAAACCTTGATTCTATGCGGGGTTTATGGTGCCGGTGACCGGGGTCGAACCGGTACGAGAGTTGTAATCTCACGGGATTTTAAGTCCCGGGCGTCTGCCAATTCCGCCACACCGGCTTTTTTACCGATTATTTTATATTTAGTAAAAAAACTGTTTATTATTATATAACAAAAAATAAGTTTTGTCAACTGTATAATAAAAATTTTTCAAAAAAATGTTGTATTTATCTGAAACAGCATGTATAATTATATTAAAAATATAGCGGAGGCGGTATAACATAAATAATATAAACGATATAAAAATAATTGATGTACACGGACATCTCGGCGATATCCTGCGCCCGGACGGAGCTGAATTGATATTCAAAACGGGGATAAAATTCCCCCGTTCATTTTTTGAATGGCTGTTAAGCGAAAGAACTTTATACAAAGAAACGTTTCTATATAAAACCGCAAACAAAATTTCCCCGATGTGGTCGGTAAAATGCGAACAGAAACGCAATGCCGCAGCAACGCTCGAAAACCTGCGGAAATCCCTTGAGAGTACAAATATAGTAAAGTGCGTCTGCGCACCTGTCGCACCGAACACTACATACGGCGATATGCTCGCCGCCGCCAAAACAGAGCCGCGTATAATACCATTCGCTTCACCCGACTTTACAACCGACAGTGGCATCCGCAAATCAAGACTCGAAACTGATTTAAAAAATGGGGCTATGGGGGTGAAAATACACCCGATATTGCAGGAAATCGCAGCGGATTCCGATGATGTTATATCTTTAATGGATATTGTGCAACCATATTGTAAACCGGTCTTACTTCACGTCGGTCCTGCGCAGTATTATCTGTCGTCTGAAACATCTGGGAACAAGCCCCGTTTTGACGATTTTGCGTCGGTCGAAAGAATCGAGCGGTTAGTCTCGGATTTCCCCAAAGTGAAATTTATTATGGGTCACGCAGGACTTGACGATTTCAGGAAAGTCATTGAAATCATGCCCAAGTATAAAAACGCATATGTGGACACAAGTTTTCAATATCCGCAGTCCATCCGGGATTTGATTAAAGCGTTGGGCGGCGAAAGAGTGCTGTTCGCGTCCGACTGGCATTATGGGCTTAGAATACCAATGATTGCGACAGTTTTTGAGGCGTGCAAAAACGACGTTTCGCTGCAGAGATTAGTATTTTATGATAACGCGGCGAATTTATTTGGGATATAAATTAAATAATATATAAAAAATTTACTAACCGAATATGCTTTTCTTCCACTATCTATTTGAGGGCAGAAAAAATATTGCGGAAAGATGCGTGAGAGATTTTGGAAAAAGAGAAGTCTGATAAGCTGATAACGGAAGCGGCGAAAACATTGTTTTCATATTGCCGCGCCCGTACAAGCTCAAAAGAAGAAGCGGAAGATTTATCGCAGGATATTATACTCGAACTTTTGAGGACGCGGGATAATATACGCGACGATAAAGCGTTTTACGGTTTTATGTGGGCGGTTGCCGGCAATGGCTACAAAGACTGGTGCAAAAAGCGCAATAGAAGCATTGAGTGCGAGCTTGACGAAAATATTTCTGACGAGAGTGTTCCGTTAGCCGAACTGCTTGAAAAAGAATTGGATTTACGGCTGTTGTACCGCGAGCTTGGTTTACTGACAGAGCAGTACAGACAAGTCGTAATCCAATACTACTTCAACGGCTGCAAGGTTTCCGATATTTCAAAATCCATGGACATATCCGAAAGCATGGTAAAGTTTCTGCTCTTTAAATCAAGAAAAATATTGAAAGAGGGCATGAACATGGAAAAACAAAAAGGCGATTTAAGTTTTAACCCGGGAGAATTACTAATAGCAACTTGGGGGGCTATCAATATAGACACAGCCAAATCATTTTGGAATTTGTGTACTGACAACTTAATAGCGCAGAATATTCTTCTCGCCTGTTACAACGACCATTGCACCGCCGAAGAAATCAGTCTGCAAATAGGGGTTGCGGTTCCGTATCTCGAAAGGGATTTAAAAAAACTGTGCGAAAAAGATGTGTTAATTCAAAAAGGCGGTAAGTTTGAAACAAATATTGTGATTTTCACAAAAGAATTTTCAAAGGAATCATATGAAAAAATTTTTCCGATTCAATGTGAAATAGCGGAAATTATTGACAAGTGTTTGAATGAACGTCTTGAGGACATAAAAGCAATCGGATTTCATAGAGGCGTTGATGACGATAACTTGTTGAAATGGCATATCGCTGCAATAATCATTGGAGAAGCGGTCGTTCAAAAATATATGAACAGCCTTAACCTGATATTCACGCAAAAATATGCAGGAGTACAAGGTTTTGTATGCGGTGCCGAGGAAAAACAAGGCGATGGATTAATAATTACGACAATGGACAACTCCAACAATGAATTCATCAATTTTTTAGATGTTGGCATAAGCGGTGTTATGGATAGCGGATATTTCGACCACTATCCAAATCGCGTAAATATTTTGATAGATATTGCAAAAGGAAAAATCAATGGGTTCAGCGAAAATGATATGTTCGAAATCGCGGAATTCATAAATCGCGGGTTTTTACAGAAAAACGGTGATGAATTGAATTTAAAGCTACCGGTTTTTACAAAAGAACAATATGAAAAATTAAAAATTTTGCTTGACGACACATCAACCGTTATTGCAGATAAAACACATAAAATTATTGATATTGTGACGGATATTCTGGTGCAGCATACGCCAGTTTCTTTGAAAAAAGAAGCTAAAAATGTCAGTTGGATGAGGAATGGCGACGCTATTGTCGGACCAATCAAAATAATGATGGATAACGGCATATTGCGGCGGGTTGCGGAAAATGCTCACCCTACCGCATTTGTAGTGCTGGCATAGCAGGCAAACATTGGGATAATCGCCAAAAGCCCCCTTTCAACGCGACTTTGTCGCTAAAGGGGGCTTTTATTAATATCTCAAATTAATCAAAAACTTAAAACGTCACCCTGTCCAGATCTGTGACGGAATCTAGTGTAAGTTCTTTTTCCGTCAGAATAAAGAATACCGGACGCATGGTGCGGCTGGCATTGTCGATAAGATTCGTCCCCGCACCTGCATGTATATGGCAGACATTTATGTCACCGCCGACTCCTAACCCGCCGTTGTTGCGTTCATGATCGGTAAAAACATAGAGTTTTTCGTTCCATGCGGATTTGCCCTCTCGCGAAATCCTGAGAAATTTGTTTGAATCCCACCAACTGTCACAGCCCATTTTTACAAGATATTCTTCTTTTTCCCAAGTTTGAGTGCGCGCATATATATCCGTCAGATTCTCTTTGCCTGACAGAACTGCGTCCATGTTATAGCCGATGTCCTTGTATCCGCCCGTGTTATCGATAAGCCTTACAAAATAGCACAATACCGGCAATGACGGTTTTGTTACGTAAAACTGCTCGTATGTCACGCCTTTATGCTCGGCGAACTCACTGATTTCCACGGTAGTTTTTATCCCGGTCCACTCTGTTTCGAAATTGTCTTTGACTGTAACAAATTCACCAATTATTTTTTCGCGAAGAGTAAGAGCGTTGCTCATGTTCCACAACTGTGCCTGTATGCCGCCAATAAAAGGATTCCACCAAACATACGGCTCCCTGTCAGGATATTTTGAGAACAGCCATTCGTTTTCGCCGTATTTCATAGAATATACTGCGTCCGAATATGCGGGCGATGATTTATAGCACAGTTTGCCGTTTGTTACAGTATACACGCCGTCTTTTTCATCTGTTACGACTTTCGCGGATTTGTCGGCGACAAACAATGCGCGTTTGTGAGTCTTTTCCCAGCCTTGGAAATTAAAATCAATCTCGGTCATATAAATTCCGGGGATTTTTTTGTTTATACTCGAATTGAAAACGTTTATCTCTTTAATCTCCCTTTCGGGATTTACCTGAATCGTTTCGTCAAATAATTTATCCGGCGAACTAAATTTAATACTGCCGCCGTATATTTTTAATCTGTTGTTTTTTACGGTCAATTCTATATTGTCTGTTTCTGTGTCGATAAACGGATTGCGTCCGTTTAATTTTATGTCGATAGGCAAAACAAAGTACGGATTTGTTTCTTCGTTTATGCCGAGGACGTAATTCCTGAACTCGCGGACATTGTTGAATATCCCGCTCATATATACGGACGGTTTCGTCTCAAAAATTGCGTCCGGCGCAAGCCCACCAATATTATACTCTAACGATAACGCGGCTCCCCATTTTAAATGGGGTTTATACTCTTTATCCCAGTACATGCCTGATTTGCCGGAAACTGAATTGTCGAAAATCCAGTTTTCGTCCAGCAATTTTTCATCCCGCATATCTGACAGACCGTAAGCGGTGTTGTCATTAACCTCATGGATTTCGCCGTCGTAGTGGAATACTGACCGCCTGCCGACGCTTGTCCATAAATCCTCGGTTAAATATAACGGCATAGGTTGCTGCGAATGGTTCGTGATTTTATGTCGGTGAGAGATAACGCCGGAAGCGTTAAACTCATTTATCTCAGTCAAAACTATGCCATTAAAATTGTTTGACTCATAATCCGCTTCAAGAACCGTTGACGATTCGCCGCTGTAATAAATTCTGACATCCGAGGGTTTTGCCAAGTTAAATTCGTCGGTGTATGGTTTCCCCAATTTGGGAATCGGAAAACATGCGTTGCCGTTTCCGGCGGTTCTGTAAAAATATATAAAGTTATTTTGCTTATTTAAACTGAGTTTACACAATCCGTTTACTGCGCAGTATTCATAGTCCGTCTCATAACTGAATTTAACGTCAAGCCCCTGATTGATTAAATGCAGAGGTTTCGAGAAATTTATTTTTTGTCCGTCGTCAAGAGTTACAGAATAGTTTATATTCAATTTTTCATATCCGCAATTTAAAGTCTCAGCTTTTGCGGACAGCATAGAAGTCATGCCGGATTCTACGTTTACAGCAAAACTGTCATCAATAAAACGGGTCATGTTACTTGCTGGAATATTAAAAATTACAGACGCTTTTTTCAGAAGCGCGCTTTTAACATTGATATAAACGTCCTGAATCATGCCGGGTTTTGCAATTGCGTGACGTTTTTCGACAAATCTGACATCAAGGGGGAATTTCGGCTCAATGCCGAGCCCGAACTCCGCATGTTTTCCGTTTATATAGACGTCGGCTAAAACGCACGGGTGCATACGTCCGATGTCTATCTCCTCTTTTATAGGCTCGACGTAAAACTCCGCGTCAAATTCTCCGACTTTTCCCACGTCGTTAACGTCATCTTCGGTTTGATAATCAAATTTTATGCCTTTATCATCGGTCTTTCCGACTATTTTTATATGCAGCTCTTTTCCGGATTTGTTCAATACTTTGAATGTGCATTTATAGTTCAGTCCGAAAGCGAGCTCATGATTTTCCGCCAAAAATACGATTGTATAATCGTCCGTTTCAACATATCTGACGCGCCTGCCTGTTTTTTCAAAGCCAACAGTAAGATTTTTGTCGTTTTTCTTCCATGAATAGCCGTAAAACTCAAATTTGCTGACTTTTACGCCGTCGGGTTTTATCTCGATTATTCTCGACGAATCTTTATACCAGTCTGCGGTTTTGAAGAATTCGCTGAAAAGTTCCGTTTTTAGCACAGTCGGGATAAAATTGGAAAGATGCGTGGTATCCGCTCTGTCTTCCCATAAAAAGCCGCATTTTTTGTAAAGCGGAACCGCTTTTGTATTGCCGGGCCATGTATTTATGTCGACTCTCGGATATCCAAGTTCGATTGTCCTGTTTATGCATGACAGAACGAGCTCTTTACCGACTTTTCTGCCGTGATAGTCGGGACGCACATTCAACAACTGCACGTATGTAGTATCAGCATCTTTATAGTATCGGTTAAAAGTGCATACGCCCACGACTTCGCCGTTATGAACCGCCGTGAATATGTTGAAATACGAGCCGCCTGAATAATTCGCGATAACCTGTTCCGCAGTCATAATCGAACTGTCTCCGCCCCAGCTGTCTCCGCTTTTATTCCACATGTCGGCGACAGATACCGCGAGGGTGTCGTCATACTCGACTATTTGAACTCCGTTGTCCATTGTTTTGTAAATTTCCATATAATTACTGATTACCTATCCTTTCTCATAATATTATAAATTAATTTTGTAATCATATACCGAATTTTTTGATATATGCGAGTATTATACAGGATATTTCCGGCTGAAGTAAACGTTTTTCTGTAAATTTTTTCTTGGTTTTTATTCGGCAATAATAAAAATGCGCTATAAAATCGCGTTCGTAAAAATGTTTTTACAAATTCTTCTTAATATAGAGGCTTTTTCAGTGTATAATTTCTATTAAAATATAAGTTATATATTTTAGAAATATAAAAATTTAGAAGGAATTTAAATTATGGTTGACGAAGCGCTCAGCAACTCAATAAAAACAAAAAATAAAAAAATCGCGATTTTTATCGGAGTTGTAACTGTATTGTTTGCAATACTCAGAATAATTGTCACAAGATTCTATATCGACCCGGATGTTCATTTTTATACGGATAACGCAAACGGCTTGGTATTGTCGTTTGACTGGGTAACGGCTTTATGCGTTGTCGCCATAGCCGTGTCGTCGCTGTTTATATACAGATACAACAAGGACGGCTATAAATATCTTGCCGCGTCAACCAGCTTCGTACAGGGAACTCAGACTGAAGTCTATACTTCGTCGCTTGCGGGCTTTCTGCTCGGCGCGTCCGCAGTTGTCCAATTCTATTCAGTGTTTTTCAAAAACGACGGTTTGCCGCTCGGAGAACGCCTTTCAAATTATATTAAAACGTCTCCTTTTGATTTTATTCTGTTCTTTCTGACGATTCTATGCGCGGTATACTTTTTCAGAACAGCCGCCGCCGCTTTGAATTACGATATAGGCGCGGACGAAAATTATTACGCCCGCACATATATAAATTCAGATTCGGACACTACTAATACCACCGATAACAATCAGGGAGACGGCAAAGACGGGAACGCAAATAAAAAACCGGATTCTTCGAAAATGGATTCTTCGAATCCTGAACAGCAATATTCGCAGGGATATATTATCCTATCGTTTATGCCGATATTATGGTCTTTTTTAAATATATTTAAATGCTTTTTCGATATGACAAAAGCGGTAAATTCTCCTGTGCGAATATATGAGCTGATGTGTTTCCTCGCTCTGTCGGCATATTTTGTCTCTGAAGCGAGAATGCTGGTCGGACGGCATAAAATCTCAAGGTTTTTCACATATGCGTACTTGTCCGTGATTTTTGTGGCTGTATCTGCTATACCGAATTTGATACTCTCCGCGTTCTGGATTCTGAAAACTAACAATTCGCAGATTCTCTACGCAGTCGAGATTGTTTTTGCGCTTTATATAGCCGCAAGGATATATTCTCAGATAAGATACAGCAAATTCATATTGGAAAGATAGAATTACAGTGAGATATAAAATTTATTTATAAATATTAAAAAATATTCTTGAAAAATATAAATATATGTGGTAAAATATATTAAATGTTTAAGTTATACGGGATTTATATCTGTATAAAATTGTATAAAAAGAAAAGAAAGAAGATTTTGGGGGTTTTGCCTAAATGAATTTAGAAGAAAACAATAATTTTTTCAGAGAAAGTTTCAAAGGATTCAATAAAGACGACGTTGCGGCTTTTATAGCTAAATTGAGTAAAGATTATTCAGAAAACGAGGAAAAATACAAGGAACATATCGCAAAGCTCACAGCGGATAATAAAACGAAAGCAGACGAATTAAATAAACTGTATTTGGATCGGGAAAATTATTCCCAGAATACGGACAGTTTAATCAGTTCCGAAGAATTGGAAGATATAGAAAAAAAATATAAAGAAGATTTAGATAAACTTGCAGCGGATGTGCGCGAAAAAGACGATATGATAAACAGCCTTATGCAGTCTTTGAAAGACGTCTCTGCCTCTGAAAAAAAATACAGGGAAGAGATGAACAAACTCATCGACGAGGTAAATGAGAAAAACGACATAATTGAGAACCTGAAACAAGCCGTTGCAGCCGCAAACGCCAACAGTCAGAACATTTTGCCTGCCGTTTCATCCGTTTCATCCGTTTCTTCAATTTCTGCCGAAGAAATCGACGCTCTCAAAGAAAAGTATACGGAAGTTCTGCGCATAAACGAAGAATTAAAATACAAAATAGAAGAAAACGAGAGAAAACTGCGCGACGCTGGCAATATCAGCCCCGATATGGTAAATCAGCTGTCCGCTCAGCTTTCTATAAGCGAATCGGAAAAATTATTCCTCTTAGGATTGCTGAAAAAAATTACTGTTTCTTTAGGCATAAACGCCAATTTGGAAAACGCATCCAAAGTATCGCATATCCCTGAAAACGTTATAAAGGAAATAGAAGACAAAATCGATATCTTGGCGAGATTTAAAGAAAAATCTGTTCAGCTCGAAATAGAGAGAGAGAATCTTATTGCAGAGAGAAACGATTTAAAAGACAGAGTGGAAAAATATAAAGTATCCGCTCCTAACGAGCAGAAAATGTACGAGGCTGTAACGGCCGAATTAGGCGGCATAGTATATTCCGCCAAGAAATCCGCAGAGGATATCGTCACAAGAGCAAAAGGAGAAGCAGAGGACATCATTGCAAGAGCGAACATGAAACGGCTCTCGCTTCTCGAAGAAAACGAAAAAAATATAGCCGAATTCAAAGAAAAATATCAGCTTATAAAGCGCGAGCATCTTAACGTTGTGGCTAAATATAAAGAAATGTCCGACAGGTACAGCCTGCGTCTTGCCGAAGTCGAAGAAGCGATTGAAAATATCAGCAACAGTATATAAACACGACAGCGCAAATTACAATTTGCCCGTATGGAACGGCCCCTGTGTCGTTCCATACGATAAAAAATCCAACATAATCAATTACAAAACAGACGGATTTTATGAAAAAAATATATACAAATAACATAAGAGAATGTATAGAAAAAATATATGCCGGAGACGAAGTATATATGACTGGGACTTTATATACAGCCCGCGACGCCGCGCATAAAAAGCTTTCCGAAATGCTGGATTTGGGGATTGAATTGCCGTTTGAAATCAGAGACAGCGTGATATATTATGCCGGTCCGACGCCTGCGCCGAAAATAAATCCCGGCAATGTCGCCGTAGGTTCGTGCGGTCCCACGACTTCGAAAAGAATGGACTTGTACACTCCCAAACTCCTGAAATCCGGTCTTGCGTGCATGATAGGAAAAGGCGCAAGAAGCCATGAAGTGTGCGAAGCCATGAAAGAGCGCGGAGCTGTGTACCTGTGCGCAATAGGAGGAGCGGGCGCAATATATTCCAAACACATAAAATCCGCAAAAGTTATAGCGTTCGACGAGCTTGGGTGCGAATCCGTAAAAGAGCTGACAGTCGAGGATTTTCCTGTTTATGTGGCAATCGACAAATCCGGAAATAACATATATGATATAAAATGATGTATAAACTTAGTTGTAAATATATTTGATTGATTCGGAAATATTGAGGATAGATATAAATTTAAATTATGCAGAATAATGGGGATAACAGGGATAACGAAAATAACACCAAGAATATTGATAATGTAAATAAAGATAACACTACAAGAAACGTCACATACGGTAAAAATATGAAATATTCAAAAATGGCGCTGAAAGCAAAAAACAGAAATTTCAGTATAATAGTGGGCGTACTTTCGTCGTTCGTTGTATTTTTCGGCGCGCTGATACTATTATATGTCAACAGGGACAATATATATAATCTGTTAAGCAAAAACGGTGAAAACAGCCAGAACGTGCTGTATAATAACGTAGTGACGCCGACAGAAAATACGGAGGATACGACAGAAGGTATATTTGCCGTTATAACAAGCATCAATACGGAAGAAACAACTAAAATAACGGAAACGACGGCGGTTGAAACAGACACATCAACGACCGCCGCGCCGGATACAACTTCTGAAACCGCCGCAAATATAACCGCCGCGCCGACTCAGCCTGTGACAATAAATTACGGAGATGTTCCTGTAGACGATTTTTTGCAGAATATGATAGATAATGCGGTTGAAATACCGGGAACTTTGAATAAAGTAGAGCTTCCTCCCCCCGGCCGAAGTATGGATCTGCAAAGTAAAATCGTCCCGTTGGTTTCGAGCAGTGAAATCCCCGAACCATACGGGTATTTCAAAAATATTATTTTTCTCGGTGATTCTGTGACTTCGGGATTTGATTTATACAAGAGCGTCATAAAATTCGACGGGGAAAACGTGCTGCAAGATTCGCATGTTGTCGCTGTTGCAAGCTACGGGGTTTACAATGCGACAAGAGAACTGTCCGGGAAATCCATACACCCGCTTTACGACGGCAAACAAATGCGCCCTGAGGATATAATTGCTCAGATAGATGCAAAATATGTTTTTATCTGCTTGGGTCTAAACGATCTCACATGGGCGTCGGACGATGATTTTTTAACTTATTACAAACAACTTACGGATAATATAAAATCAAAAAATCCTGATAAAATTATCGTGGTGATGTCTGTAACTCCGGTTATTCCGGAATCGGGACCGGGTAAACTGGATAACGACAAAATAATGGACGCAAATAATGCGCTGATACAGTTTGCCGCAGACAACAATCTTATGTTTATAGATTACGGAGCCGCATTGCGCAACAATCAAAACGCGCTGTATGCAGATTTGTCGTCCGACGGATACTGTCATATAAAACCGAGCGCGTATGACAGGCTTGTCGAATATTTGCTGTATCATCCTGTACCGGATGCTAAAACCGATTCAACGGTATCAACTGTAAATTGAAAATTGAGAATTTATATAAAATATTATCGGTGGAGGATAAAATAATATTGTATGAGAAAAATAACTTTTGCTTTGATTTTTTGTTTTTGTTTAATACTTTTCACATCTTGCGCGGCAAAACCTATAAATATCAACTTAAAGGATTTATCGGATTACATCGGGGAAAAAATCGATTTTACAAACTATGCGGAATCTGACAGCGATTATATACAGAACAATTACGGTATAAAGCCGGAGGATGTAAATCAGATTGTGGTTCTGAAAGAATTCGACGTACTGAAATATGAAGTATTAATTCTCGCCGAGACAGCAGACGAAACAAAAGCGCAGGAAATAGCAGATAATTTGGCGCAAATAAAAGCAGGCTATTTAAATATACTGAAAGATTATACTGCGAATCCCGATAATGCGCAGGAATATGCAATAGTTGACAATTCTAAAATCTGGACCGACCAGAATTATGTTTTCTGGGCAGTCAACAATCAAACGCAGTATATTGACAGGATGATAAAAGATTACATAAAAAGCAATAATAAATAAATTATAGGGGACGTCGCGTCCCCTATGTAAATATTTGGTATAAATTACATACGGAGGATATATTTTTATGAGTAACGAAATTAACAAAATCGAAGCGAAATATAAAGAAAGAGTAAAACGCGTCACGGACTGCGTCGCGCTGAAAGAACCGGACAAAGTGCCGTTTATACCAGTTATGGAAGCATTTCCAGTATATTACGGCGGCAAAACAATAAAGGCGTGCATGTATGACTACATGCAGACAGACAGCTGTTTCGACAAGTTTTTTACAGATTTCAAGCCGGACTTAGGCTGGGACCCGATTATGATTTTCCCCGCGCAGGCGCTCGAAAAAATTGGCATAAACTGGTT
>Ga0123357_10004454_pt1 | contig 16445 bp, 10 predicted proteins | sample TergutEmb28metaG_FD_89873 | JGI IMG/M metagenome (GOLD analysis project Ga0123357, IMG submission 89873) | Embiratermes neotenicus P4 segment gut microbial communities from Petit-Saut dam, French Guiana - Emb289 P4 | ecosystem: Host-associated > Arthropoda: Insects > Digestive system > Gut ... | reverse complement strand
TTGGGGGGGGGGGGGAACCTCAAAATATACGCGCTGTTTCGGTACAAAACAAACCAAGCAGTTTTCGTACAAATCAACAACCGTAACAACGGACAGTTCAAGACTGCGCCAGACTGCTGTGAAATGGCAATCGGCAGGAAAACGGAACATATGACGGCCGATAAAGAGACGTGCTGTTTGTTCTACTGAGACGGGAACGGGCCATTAAAACTTAGTCCTTGAGAAACATGACGACGACGATAATGATGACAAGATGATGATGATGATGATGATGATGATGTTTTGTTCAAATGCTCACATAAAATCTGCCTGGTCTATGTTCTGAGACACAGAACAAAGTTAAACACAATTAAACACAGACACAATCACGCTGTTGCCCACTTTGTCAAACAAGAGCAAATGTTGTTACTTGCAGCTGACTTAAGACATATCAGTAAGAAACTTATCTTGTGCAGAGCACAACACAAACACTCAAAACACACAACATTTGAAGCTACATGAAGCGCACCTTCTGGTCCACGTCAATACTCTTCTGACCGGCTGCAGACAAATTCACCACGGAAGACGTCGTGCCGCAGTTTGGTCCCTCGAGCAACCCAATCCGCTCACTTCAGCTTTTGGATTGAGAATGTATAGAAAGCTGTCGACCACCACCAAACAGATGGAGTATGGATAACACCAACCCTTGCCAGCCAATCACTTTGCAGAGGGATGGACTGGTCAGTAGAAGGGGTTATTTTTGGCAATAGCAACGCGTGTCTCTCTTATGGGTTTAGGTATTTTTACAGCCTGTTTCAAAAACATTTAACTTTTCCTTTGGCACACAAAATTCTAGTTAGTAAATCCGAAAGAAGAGGAAACCTGCCAGACCTAGCTTCGTAGGAAAAAGTATTGAAACGTATCTTAAAAACAGCTCAGTAAGGACAGTGACAGGGCTGCGGACTTGACGCCAGAGTAGGGCTTCGATTCCAACAGGGGCAAGATGTGAAATTTTCCATAGCGCACTGACCGGCTGTGTCCTGGCCAACGTTGTAGACAATGGGTAACGGGGATAGAACGGTCACAGCGTGACGCTTACCACTCTCATACACCTATACCGCATAAGTGTTTATGGTCTGGTGCTTTAATAAACAGAATTAACTGATTTGTTTTTATAACCGAGACAGGGTGTGTTTACTGAGCGGAAGGGCTGGAGCTTCGAATTTAATTGAGATTAATTTGAGTATCTTAGATATGGTTTTTGGTTTTCTTCAGTCTTCAAGCAAATGCTGAGATGGTTCCCACGTTCCAAATTCCTACCGTATGTTTCTTATGCAGCCCCCCCCCCCAATTTAAATTCATCAGAATTACCGCCCTCATTTTTCTTTAAGGTACGTCATTTCCGCTGTGCCTGTAGAATGCACAATGAAGGAAATGCGACCGGCAATGCACAGCTACTGTGACAGCAGCTACATGTTTCGGCTACGTAAAGTGGCCGTCATCAGGCTGGTAATGTCAGAGCTGTAGGAACGAGATTTATACACGTGTAGCCTTACGTGTAGTTATAAAAAAGTTAATGGACGAAATCGCGACCTTACATAAGGTAGGATACATATATGAATGTCACACACACACACACACACACACACAAACATCATGTTCACAACATACACAAAATAATGTAAAACTTATTAATAATTTAACAAAAAATTTAAAATGGAAGTTAAAAACTTAAAAAAAGTCCTTGTTATTGTTTTGACGAACAGTAGGCAGTCTGTGTGGGCGATCGTAAGAGTCGAAGTGGTCAGCCGTTCGTCTGTGATAGCGGATGTAATGTGTGCGTGCAGCGTCTCATATGGTCAGATATAATATTAAAATTATGTCCAGTATGTGGACTCAGGCACCATTCAGTCGCAGGCACACACACACACACACCGGTACAAACAGTTCATAAATGCAGTACCACGTGCTCACACCACAACATGAGGCACCACGCCGGTCTGAAGTCGCACTCCAGGCCTACACCCTCCGTGTTCCACACCTGCATCAGCAACAAGCCCTCAGCACCTACCGGCACACCGCAGTCACACATCAGCAACAAGCCCTCAGCACCTACCGGCACACCGCAGTCACACATCAGCAACAAGCCCTCAGCACCTACCGGCACACCGCAGTCACACATCCCTTGCTGCAAGCCACCATTTCACCATTCTAACGTCTTCATTTTCACATCGCTCCTATCAGCAGACGCTAACAAACTGATGCTGTTGGGACATCCAAACTTAACGTTTTGTTCTCCATTCTTTCTGTACTTCCTCTATACATTGCCTCTCTCTCCGTCTCTTTAGTGCTACTATTTACAGGATTAAACAGACAGACAGACAGACAGACAGACAGACTTTACCTTAAGTAGTCAAAGAAATTATGTCTGAAAATGCGGACTGGATCAATCTGGCTGAGGGAAGAGAGGAAAGGCGGGCCATTGTGAACACGGTAATGAGGCGGCGTGGAGGCACAGTTCCACTCATTTGCAATGGGGTAGGTGACGTTTCCTTGCTTCATTCCGACAATTTCTCTTTGTATATTTTGTGGTAAAGGGGCGCTCTGTAGAGCCACAAGCACTTAGATGACGTCACCGCAGCAGGCAGGCAGTGTGCTGAACATGGTGCCTGCCAACCGCTGTGTAGACTGCGCCGGTGAACACGTGTGATAGAGAAGTTGCCACGACAGACTGGCGTTATAACCAGATTGAAGTGTTCTGCTACGTTAGACTATCGGTGTTTTAGTGCCCGACGTTTCGAAAGAACCTGTTGCCTCTATCTTGAGAGTCAAGCAGTCGGAGAATAAGGACGTCATATCCTTACGGCGTAGGAACTGGACGGCAATGACGTGAACCTGGTAATGCGAGTCGACAGGAAGTCGAGATAGTCTGCCTGGAAGGTGACTATGCTACAGTCCAGACCGAGAGTCGCGAGTCGATCCCCGGCAGAAAGTTCGCAAGTTAAAGAGAGTAGTTAGGCCATGTCGGCTTCCTGTACAGCGGGCATCGGCGTCTCTCATCGGACGGCAAAGCGGACAGCCATGGAGCTGAACATTCAGTTGCGTGAGGTGTGGAAACCAATGGAGGTATAGCTCCACCACTAAACGTTTTAGTGGGGAAGGGGTTAATTATGGACAGGTACAATAGCGACAGCAGGGAAAACGTTTAGGTATACAGCAGTCCGCTTACGGGAACTGGAAGTGGAAGTTAGGTGTAATACTGCATACAGTCAGAGATACATAGGTGTATGTATGTGTGCATGTATGTATGTACACAGTTCACATTTATCTCTAGCAGTGCACTAAACCGCACACCGGCGATACCCACAGCGTTCTCCGCTCTGTCCATGCACCAAATCACACGCATATTGCAGTGCAGCTCGTGTAGGAAGCAGTGAGTGTGTCAGTGCGTGGTGTGCGTGGTGTGCAGTCGCTTACAGAGACCGCACACACTGCTTACGCGCATGTACAAATTTAACGTGAAATATTTCCATATTCTGGTGAAATGTTAAATGTATAAAATATTATAACCACCTGTTTCAATAAAATCCTTGCTAAATTCCAAGTGCCGTGAAGCACTTTGTCTTCTATTACTCTTCTCTGGTGCAATATTAATGCATCTGAATGGATCCGCCTGCTGTGTAGCACTGTTCGTTTTGTACTGGTGCAGAAACAGGCAGTGGGACGGAAGAAATCTGAACGTGCGAAGGTGAGGGTGTTGTGTTTTGTGTGGGTTGGTACTGTTGGTGAGTGGTTGGCAGAACTGGGTGATGTTGCACAAATTTAGTGATGCATGATGTTTTACTTTAATGCGTCGTTAATCTGTCGTCTGGAGATACGCCCGTCGTCCTGCAACAAGTAGAGACATACATACAGATATACTGTATTGTATTGTGTTATACTGTATTGTATTGTATTGTACGTTGCAGCAAGAGCTGGGTATGAAAAATGAATGCAATATTGAAGCATCTTGGACATATAATAGGACGTTCTTCTAAAACTGACTTGTTGCATGAAAGCCCGAAATGTCGGCACTGTCACTACCAAGCTGCACCTTTACAGCCACTCATCTCAATTCCCACCCTCACAACTCCCGTTCTGACTACCGTACTGCTGTCGCCTGCCCACAGTTTGCCGTCCACAGTGTTACATTATCGCTAAGTATTTCAGTAGCGTGCTGCATCCTCCGGGACAGGGCCCCAGGTTTGAACCTGCTGACCTCGTCCTCAGTGTGGAATGCCGACAAACGAGGCAGCAGGTTCCTACGACACGTTGGAGCGTGTTTAACGCGTACACGGCGCAATGTCATAGAAGATGGCAATTTTATTGTGCACTGCTGTGATAACCTGACAGTGAAGCGCTTTTGTTAAATAACCGGCACTTCCTGCTGTGTTACTTCCCGCAGCACGACCGGTCCTCACGTCACGTCTTCTGGGCAAATAGCAGCGTCAGTTGAGTCGAAGTGAAAAGTCTGAACCTTCACGCCGAAAACTTTTAGTGTGAAACATCAGCCTACAACAGACCACGTAGTTTTGTAGCACAATAATTGCTACAGATGTTAATCCTACTGCTTTATGTGTAGGGGAAAACTGTGAGTGAATGAAACGTCGCTTGGTGGCCACATATTGCGTAGAATACGGCTTCACTACAAAGTTTTATGCACTAAAACTTCTTGTGGTCGGTCGGCCGTGGATAGTTTGAAATGAGCTGACCAAAGAATGTTTTTGTTGTGACTATACAGTCCGTGTAACTGTGGCTCTGAACAGTTCAGCGGTACAAAGTTACAGCTCCTAAATGCCTACTTACGTCTTCATTCACACACCAATACGATTCCTGTATAGACAGCTCTTCGCCGCAACCTTCGTCAACAAGACCCAATCTACCTGCGTAATGGCAGCCGCAACAGTGCGGCTCCCACTGTCAAGACACTTTGCTTTCTTTCCACAGTTCCGGGCCTGCTCTGGGGCCCACCCAGCCTACTATTCAGTGGAAATTAGGAGTCATTTGCACGGGGTAAACTGGTCGCAGCGTGATGCTGGACACTAACCTTCACAAGGGTCAAGGTTAAGAATGAGTGGAGCAATATATCCACTCCCCTTGTGTCTGTGCACAGACACAACTAGACCCTCCACCATTTTACCCGCATGTTACGCCATGCCAGTATTGCTGTTATCCTTAACACTGTGCCAATTTATAACATCAGGCACGCCAAACGATCCTTCCAGTTGCCGTTTTTTGAGAAGGTAACATTTCAGGTTTCCGCATTTTTTGGAACCAGAAAGTTCATCCCCGTGTTCACAACAGTTCGCCAGCAACAATGTATCCCACGACCTCCCATCTTAGAACACTCAGTCCCATCTTAGAACACTCAGATTCAATCTAATATCAGGCTACTGTGTACGCCTGGGTCATCCAAGAGGTCTCTGCCTTTCGGATTTCCCTACCAAACCTCTGCCTGCATTTCTCTTTTCCCCCATACAAGCCACGTCACAATTATCTCCTGCTGCTCAATATTTAGCGTGATGTCATAATTCGATTGGCCCAGTACCCACTTCAGAACCTACGGTACATTTCAGTACGCCCCACCACTGTTAGGGGCGCCAGCACTGTTAATATTAAAAACGTACGTTTAAAGAGAGCTGTGCTGCTGGAAATTCCAATTATTTGTGTTGCACAGATGTGTGCCACAGTCCAATCATGCAACTTTTACCTGTTCCTAATAATAGTCATCTGATAAGCCGTCCTTGGACAGAACAGAACTCAGCGTTGCGTCCAGTGAAAGGTAGCTTTACCTAACAACCAACACTTCAAAAATATCACACAGCCTTCAAGAATCTTGCCGTGCAACACAATTTTCTGTACACAATACGTGTAGTTCCGAGAAATTCGTGTTGTTTGCTTGAAAGCCGTTATTCTGTATCAGTTGGGCTCTAGAAGGGTCTTGCTTGCCGCGTTGGAAAGGAATGCAAAGTGGGGCTGTGTCTGGCAGCAGGGGTGGTGGTCGTTGGAACGTCGCGCTTGCATATGAAGTGCTGTATGCCGGGGGCAAAGCAGCCGGAGCGTGGAACTGATCATCACTTTCTTCTAAGACGAGGTTGATAAAGAAAGGGGCCATACCTGTGACCCCCCACCATACGTTTGTCGGTGAACAGCAAATATGTGGAGAAAAGTTAGTTCTACTGAGGATGCAATATTAGCAGACCAGTAGGTACAGTGTCACTGTGCACACTATGTCAGCTTTGGGAGTGGAGGTACAACTCCATTCCTTCTTTACCCAGGCATTAGATGGTGATTACTGGTGAACTTCACGCTTCGGCCTCTTTACCCTAGAAGAATGAGCCTCACTCTGAGTAGAAGGCTGGGTGCTGGGTGCGCTGGAGAACAGCAGAGAGAGAGAGAGAGAGACATCTGTTGGACCTGTCGCGAAACGAACCGCAAACCTTTGTCCATCCTGGCTGTTGTCTTAGTTACTGTAGGTCTCCTGACTGACACAGCTCAGCTCCAGACATCGGAAGGCTAAAGACAATGTCTGCACCTACTCTTCCAAGCTCTGTTACAATGCATCGTAACAGGACCTAAATATTGTTGATGCTAGTGGCACACTTCCGTGGAACTGACGCGTTGTAATTAGTGATTACAGAAAATTACCGTAAAAGGTATGATGCTGGGGTGTGAAGATCGGCTAACTGGCTCAGAAGTTGAGACGGCACACGCCGATCGTCAGCACGGTCATCCAAAAGGTAAGCAGGTTCCGCATCTGGTGATGACACTCAGTGACGAGGCACACACACCGTACCACGGCATTCTGCACATCCGAGGTGTCACCCTGTACACGGACTGTTACGTACGTGCCTAGGTGCAGTTCTGCCTTCCGTGCGTCGGTGCTCATCGAAGTCACAATATACCAGAGCATCACGTGCGGCCGTCTTGTACCAATTTGGTCGTAATAAAAAAAGATACGTGGAGACTGGAGATAGAAAGTCTTTGACGTCTGCAAGAAAATGTGCTTTTCACTTCAACGATCTTCGAAAAATTCCTAGTCTTTCAATAAGTATTTTGGGATTCCCTATACCGAATTTTATCCAAATCGGTAGGATATTGTCTACAATATTGCCAAAGTTTCATGTACGGTCGTCAATGAAGTATGGCTCTCACTGAACCGATCCGGACGGACTCTGTACTGCCGAACGGCTACTGTACACCGGTCAAAGGTATGGAATGTGCAGACAGCAATGTTTTTACGCCGTTAAGTAAATTTAACCATCACTAAGCCGATTTTCATGAAGTTCATGTTTTCTCGATAACTTTTGTGGAGAATCGTTTACCAATTTTCATGAAAATCCGACAAACAGTTTAGTCGCTGAAATTAGGTCACGGACAGACAGAGAGACGGACGAGATCTTCACGCGCAAGACTTTCTGTTACTTCTTAAAGCACGCCTATCACTGGCTTCTTCCCACCTCGCAAAGTGGCAGTGCAACTCGGTCTGATTGCACACTCATTACAACGTCTCTAGATGAAGGAGTGTATAACTTGCGTGGTCACAAATTAGTACTTGATGAAAGGCCAATCAGCCAATAATTCACCTGCTCAGCCACATTATTTTTAACCCAGTCTTGATGCAACTAACCCTAGCCCCACATCAGAGTCTTTCTTGACCTCTAACAGTCTCCCATCCAGTGAGAATTTCCTTCACTGCATTCAATCAGAAATGTCATTACTGGCTGTCATCTTAAGCCAGATGAATCCATTCATAACCTACCACTTAGCTGTTGAAAATCTCTGTCAATCCTATATCCCATCTACATTTAGATTTGCCATGTGGTCTTCCCTATGGTTTCAGCCTGTGCCATGGGTGCCACATGCCCCGTCCAGGACCGTTCAAAAAACTGGGCCAACCTTAATGGCGTAATGACGTCACTGGAACACTCGCAAATATGGCGATAGTAAACTCATATTTTCACACACGAAAGAATTTCTCAGAAAAGTGTCCGAAATATGGGCACGCGCCCTCAAAACGCTTTCCCAGGTCTGTCCTGGGCTGAAGAATTTTAAAATTAATCGGTTTGAAGCGCGCCAAATTAGCAACCTGCTTGGGGCGCCCGCAGGTCTCGGGCCGGCCCGGCCTCTTCCACTTAATTTTCCTTCATTTAATCCGCTTAATGACTTACGGTGCCGGACACAACCTGGTCAGTTCCTCTCCATGCAACTGCCTTGTTCGTCCTACAACAGAACCTTGTTTTTTCGCAGTTCAGTAGACAACAAAGGGTTGAGTACTTCTGTTACTTTGCTTACCGGGCACTGCAGGATATTATTAAAAATGACCGAGAGAACAGGAAGTATACAAACACCCAGGCGGATGTTATGGCCGGAAAATCAAATGCATAGCGCGAACAAAATTGACTTTGAAGATTACACTGTTCTGGAGCTGCAGACTGTGAAGTGTGCCGTGTGGTAGAGAGGCACTGTACCGACTGTGCCAGTGTGGTAGAGAGACACTGTAGCGACGGTGCCAGTGTGGTAGAAAGACACTGTACCGACTGTGCCAGTGTGGTAGAGAGGCACTGTACCGACTGTGCCAGTGTGGTAGAGAGGCACTGTACCGACCGTGCCAGTGTGGTAGAGGCACTGTACCGAATGTGCCAGTGTGGTAGAGAGGCACTGTACCGACTGTGCCAGTGTGGTAGAGAGGCACTCTACCGACTGTGCCAGTGTGGTAGAGAGGCACTGTACCGACTGCGCCAGTGCGGTAGAGAGGCACTGTACCGACGTTTCGCAAAGGCCTGCTCGCTCTCACTTTATAAGAGATTCTTCTAAGTTGAAGAAACAGACAGATAGTTCTTCTGATGTGTTGGTACGTATCTAAGAAAGTACACGGCGTCACATCCCGGAAGATGGAATGTTAAGTACTTTTCTATCTAATGCTGCCCGATTTCCGGAAGTGCACTGCCTTATTTGAAGGTTTGCAGGCTTCTCCAGCTGGTCCTGCTCAGGAGGGTACAGTCCCCTCGGATACGAAGGCAATTGGTTCCTTTAAAACCGCTAAGTTAGTTGAAAGTCGCAACTTGAGACAATCTCCATTTAAACGGGAAACGTTATCACTCGTTTCTGACAAACAGAAGTAAAAAATATGACGGAATTAACTGATCACTGCAACAGCGGAACCTGACCACAGTGTCTGTGTTAGTCACAAACAGGTGTATTGGTACAGCCTAATTAGAGCTGTGCTGTAGCTGTAGCTGCCTACCGTTGTACCGTCTTGCGTGGTTATTCCTAGCAATATTGTTATTAACAACAGAACGGCAAACAACAATAAGCATAACACCAAACCAATTCTCCACTTTATTATATTCCATTAATAACGATATTTGATTCACAAAACAATGCACATATGTACGGTATGTTTATCGCTCATTATTCGCCCAACAACCTGTTCAGAGTAATTTACAAGAATGTCAGGAATCCAAACATATTTGTCTGGATTCCTGGTGAGTCGTTGACTTGTACGTTTTAACAAATGTGATTGGATTCGTAATGATGCTGTAAGTTGCCTGAACATGTTGGTGAACGAATAATAAGTGATAAACACGTGTTCCATATGTGTACATTTTGGTCGTATTGTGTGCACTGAAATGTCAGGTCTCCATCTCTTATGATCAACGCTAACGAAAGCTAACAAAAGCTTTCTTCGTCAGCGCCAAAATCTGTTCATTGATGGAAAACAACGTGTGATTAATTTTAAAAAATGGGATTGGTAACTGGACTGTTTGTGCACTGAGAGACGAGGATGAATATCAAGCAATGGTCGAGTGATACTGACAGGTGCAGTAAAAAGGAGCGATTATTTCCCAATACAGATTAAGACAGATGAAGCTGTAGAATAGGAGAATAAAATTCGGAGCATGGAGTAACGAGGTAGGGGAAGAGAGAAGAGAGAGAGAGAGAGAGAGAGAGCTTCTCTTTGTTGGAAGGTTCCCACGCTTCACCCGCTCGTCCTTCTAGTAGAAGTACTATGAAAATGAGAATGTAGGTACATGAAGACGTCAGAATGGAGACAGTAACAGTTCGGAGCAGGGGCCGCGGAATTTTGATTAACCTGAATTGTATTTAAACATTCAGTCCGTACCGCGCAGTAAACACACACCGTCTCTGTTATACAAACCAGTCAGTTAAGGTTGTATAGGGAAATAATCGCTGTTTGTTCTGAGATCCACACAAAACACATAAATGCACTGTGTGGGCAGAACGTAGTAACCTCTGGCCTCCCAGCGGTTAATTTGAACTTAATTGCTTCGTGAATATAATTTTGTTTTGTTACTATACTTTACATTTTTGAATTTGGCCATATTTTGAAATTTTGTTTCCCGTTAAAAACTTCCCTCTCAGTTACGAAGATCAGTCCTCAGGTCCGGATGTTGCATGAAAGGGCAGAAAGAGTGCCTGCCTCCCTGTGACCCACATTCACACTGACCACCAGGAAGGGAAGGCTTGTTGACAAGTTCCCAGTGTCAGAGGGTGGGCGCGTGTGGGTACGGTATAAAAGGAACAAAGGGGTTGTGGTTGCGGTGGGGTGGACCGTACTTACAGCGTGGCAGGTCATTCAGGCGACAGGAAACGTCGAAGCGTTTCGCAAGATGTACAGTTCCACATCTCAGTGTTATGTCAAATTTACAGTTAGCCCCCAGGCATGTAGAAAGTGTGCAGATAACATCTGCGTACAGTCTCAGCTAAAAGTGCAGGTCATTTGATATTCACTGGCTATGGGCAAGGAGAAGTTCAGTGAGTAAGGTTGCATACAAAGGGAGGTTACAAGGTTGGGGTGTGTGGCACCCCCTTGTGTCCACACACTGCATTATCAGTCAGAACACGGTCCGCCAAATTTTTTAAGGCAAAGGGCCACACCCAGTAGTGTGGACTGGTTCGCGGACTACGCGTGGAAAAACAGCAGTAAGTGGTATAGCTGACCACCTAAATTATTGCGTGATTTTTGTAGTATACACATAATTTACAAATATTGCTGCGGGTTGGAGACCCATAAATTAGAACTTGTCGTTTACTGTGAACACACGTGACGTTTATTTCTGCATTTAACAGTTAAGTGAACTGCATGTTTCGGCCTTATGTGCAGGACACTAGTAGGTCCACATCTTAAAAAAATCTGAGGAATATTGCCGTTTGCAATAAAATTGGTTCTGTTTTCCTTAGACACTGAGGAGCTCCCAAATTCCAGTACAGTCAATATATACAGTACGTATTGAATAACACCAGACCACACACATGTCTTTGTGGAAGCTTCTTTACAATCGCTCTCTGTTGTCGTACACAACTTACGTTCGTTAAGTACACTGAAACAAGCTCACAAGATTTCGTCTTTTACCACCAGAGTGTCAGCCAGGGTGTGCCTACGACAGAAGACTGCAGATTGTGTACCCCATGTGTAGACACAGTTTATTTCAAGGCGTTCTTTACTGCCAATACGTCATGGGTTTCCAAGGCACTGCGCACGTGTAGTTACATTGTGCGTACAAGGAAAGTGCGGGGTTTACTACACCGATTTTCATGAAACTCCCAAACGCTGAGTAGCATTTTGTGCAGATTGCTTGCACCGGACTGCACCCACACTGGACAGTAAATGGAATTTTATTTACTGCACCAAGCACGAAGTGTGCCTGTGACTGTCTGTTTGTAGGAAATTCAACAATAGCTGATAGAATTTTTGTGAAAATCTTCTATACCGAATTTTGTCCAAACGGGACAAAAATGTGAAAACTATGGGCAAAATCACATCCATGTCTTTAAGTGAAGCGCAGTCTTGACTGTACCGACCGTCGCGGTGTCCACAGGGACTCGACGACGTTACACGGAGACGAGATGTTCTGCACCGAATGTCACCGGAGTGGGCAGTCATTTACTGCCTTAAGTAAAATATGACGTAAATGTGTCGATTTTCACGGAACACAGATTACGCGCCAACGCTGTTCGGAACTGCTATATCGGAATTTTGGAAAATCAAACAAAACTGCCTTGCCGACAGTCAGCGACAGAAAGACGGACAACTGTCCATGGTCTCCAAACCGACTTATTTTAACGTTGTAAAGAGGGCCTAACAGTACGCAAGCAGTAAGCAATTTACACACTCTGCACTGCACGTCCCCCTGTATTTAACATAGGCTCTGCTGCTAAATGTCTCGACCATTGTTTATGGCTGTCCTCAAGCAAACACAAAATTACAAACATTATACATTAACGTGCAACGTCACACATTTTAAATAGAATAAGCAGTGGGATATGACTCCCATTCTTACAAAAAACATCCACCCTGTAGATAATACGCAACTACATGCTTGTGTGCCCCAGGGCCTGCCTGCAGAACAGGAAAATCACTTTATTTTGCAGGGACTCTAACCCTGGATAGTTCAGGCAGTAGCTGACTCACATCCCGTTCAAGTACCCATGCTTAGGGATCCGCTATGTGCTTCCGCGTACTGCGTTTGTAATTTTATACGAACCCCTGAGGATGGCTGCGCACAGTGGTCGAAACACGTTGCAGTAAAGCGTACATTAAACTAAAAGAGAAGCGTTATGCAGACTGTATAAGTTGTTTATTGTGTCTGCATTTGGCATGCAGCAACCAGCTGTCTGCTCAAACTGGCAGTGAACTGCAATTTGAAATTTGGCACTAGTGCGGTACCAAAGGCTAGTTGCCGATACTTAGACAAACGCACACTGAGATATACTCATCTAACTGCATTCGCTGCGAACAAAGTTATCTCTGGACACTGCCTGCAGACGCAACTGTACATATCTACCCCTTACTTTCTATACGTCTTGTGATAAAGGTGCAAACAGTTGATGACGTCAACGTATGAAAATCGATACACTGAGTAAGAGGAAGTACGTTCCTTCGAAACGTCCGGAAACAGTAGCCCTGCCATGCAGCGTAACTTACCGGACGACACGAACCAAATGGAACACTGGAGAAAAAAATCCACATTTCTAAAATGAAGACATTCTGAAGGTCATATATTGTTTAAATTCGTGTCAAGGTCACAGTGTACTGGTAAGTGACGCCGTATGGTTCGGTAATATCCACTTATCCCAACACGTTAGTAGCAAACCAGACGGCCACACATTGTTGCCTTGAATATACCTATCAGATTCACACTTGCGGTCCAAAGCGTAAAATATTAGGTTCTGGGATGTGACGTCCTTGGTATCAACGTTCTGCAGGAAGCTGCTGTGTGATGACTGCAGGAAGCAGAATGGTCCTCAGAAAATGTAGCTGTCCCTTGGTTCCTGTAGACCGTAACAATCCGGCAAACTGTAGGGCGTCTCTTTCCTCCAAACCTACAGTCCTGCACATTTGACAGTAGCGTACTGAGATACAGACTTCACAAGGAACTGCCGATTATATACATTTCTGAGCTTCGAACTGAAAGAACTAAATCAATACATCGATTTTAGAAACTTAATTATAAAGAAACTGCAATATTGTTTTCCAGTCAGTGGAAGGGCGCAAAAGCAAACTTGGCTCTGGTGTCGGAATGCTCAGAAGTAATCGTGAAGTCCCTTTACATGCGTTCTGCAGTGTGACGTGCCACTGCGGGCCTGTTTGATGCTGTCGGCCCTAAGTTAGGCCACAAAGCACCACAGCTGTTTTCGTATGCGGCGTTCAACTGAACAGTTTGTGCAAAATTTCAGGGGTTGTAGGGAGCTAAAAGGGGAGAAATTTGAAATAGGAGACAGTGTCGCCTTCGTACCGAAATGGGTGTCGGCACTGCGTTTAGAAAATTGGGCGCTGACCTATATCAGCGCTGACGGGTTGTCTACGTTCCCAGCCGATATTGTCGATGTCGATTTCCGACGACACTTCCATATATATTTCCATACGATCCTTTTTAATATTATCCTCCCATCTACATCCACTTCATGGAAGTCGCTTCTTCCTTATGTTGCAATAAGCCACCCTCTCCCCTTCACCCCAGATTCATCACTCACAAACATCCTTTGTTTAACACATTATTAATGACGGATTCAACGGAGCAATGCTCCTTGGAAAACTACAGCTGCTAGTTCCTTAGCAAGTCAAATTTTCCGAATTTTACGGGAATCGAAAGTTAATTGCCAAACTGACATGGGCCTGACACAGGTCCCTATCCTGGGCCACATTAATCCTGTCTACACTCCCATCTTTTTATGATCCACTTTAATATTATCCTCCCATCTACGTTTCCTTCTGAACAGTGTTTCTGTCCTCCAGGTTTTTCTACCAGCAACATGTATGCACGTCCCTCCATACGTGCCACATGCCTACCCCATCTCTTCGACCTTCATTTGATCACCCTAACAATGTCTGATGAGCAGCACAAATCACGAAGCTCCTCAGTGTGCTGTTGTCTCCAGACTCCGCTCGGGCCCAAATATCTCTCTCACCACCTTGTTCTCGAACATTCCCACCATATCAGTTGCACGCACGCACGCACAATTAATGCTCCGTGTATTTTAGTCCTAATATTTTTGTTCATAAAACGGTAAGTCAGAGGACGGCTAGGATTGATATCTATTTGGGACGCGGGCCGTCGGTTCTGGGTCGACACTTCGTCACTGGGTGCACAGCTCTTTCTGGCTAATATGTCCGTCTTGCGTCTGCAGCTGTCCGGCCTTTCCATATCCAATGTATTTGGCTAAAATATTTCCATTCGATGAATGGTTAACAAAATGGTTCGATGTGAACTGCGCTCTTCTGAGTCATTTAGCAGCAAGTAATGGAAATTTATTACCGACGTTTCGGGACAACCTATCGGTCCCATTTCAAGAGGCCAGGAACCCAAAAGATGGAAAGGACCGATAGGTTGTCCCGAAACGTCGGTAAAGAGTTGCCACTACTCGCTGCGTAATGACCCAGAAGAGCGCAGTTCTCATGTACTTCGCGGCGGAGGCCTGAAATCGCACAAGTTCGATGTGGTTTGCAATTCCCACGCCGATGACAGTTGCTCGATGTGACGCCGTGCAGCTTGGCACATGATACAGACGTTCCAGAATATCCTGCTGTCTCCATCTTCTGGGTGAATTTCGAGGAAATTGTTGCCTCTGTCTTCAAGGTGTTCTTTGACCCAGACGAGGTACAGGCAGCAGGTTAATCCAAAACGTCGGTACTTACGCCCCAAACAACATGGTGTTCTGCATCAGGTTCTTCTAAAACGTCGGTACACATGCACCAGCCTTGAAAGTAGGTTTGTGTCCAGACCGTCAACGTTATGAAGGATTGCAGATGTAACAGTGTCACTGGGTCTCTTTGTCTTGTTTTGCTTTTGGACCGTTAGTGGCTGCAAATGTGAGACAGCTCGCTGCAACAGCGACGCAAGTCCAGTGGTCCTTGAAGTTGGTTATCGTGTCATGTCCTATTGGTGAAAAATACATTCTGGGCGAATCCGTGTTATTAGAAGGACAGCTTCCGGTAAACTGGCGCCGACTGAACTAACGAAATATGGCTAGTAATGGGGTTGATCTAGAAACAAAGGGACGTACACTGAAGTAGCATTTGTGAGATCCTGTGTTCTAGTCAGCACCTCTGCTCTCCCTCATACGTACTACATGTCCCGCCCACCTCATTCTTCTTGATTGTTCACCCGAATAATATTTGGTGATTGGCTACAGACCATTCTAATTTTTTAAATTTATCCCGCTGCGGTTTGACACATTAAACACTGATATCCAGACACTGCCGTCAACCACCACAAATTTCATTCGTCCCGTCAACAAATGCTACATGTTTCGGTCGTACTTGATAATCCTCAGGCACTAAATATATGATATTTTCAACTCAAAATAAAATGCACACATATATTAAATTTTTGATATCTCACAAATTGTGCGAATCGTTATACTTTTCATGTAGCAGTTCAAATATATATAAATATATGTCCCGTTTGTGGTTTTAATATTGCGTGTGTTCCTGATTTATGTACTGGGGTGCTGATAAATCCTTAGCTCGACCAGGAAGGAAACAAGCTACATTCCCGCATTTTATGGAACTTGGAGTTTCATTACCACATTCACAACAGTCCACCACCTTTCCCTACCCTAACCAAATCAATCCATTCCTCTGCCCATCACACTTTTGACAGGCGCACCTTGTTTCCTTCCTGGTCGGGCTAAGGACTTAACAGCACCCAGATACAAGCTGTTAAAATTTGTCAACGACCTTCCTGCAAATCGACGACTTCGTTGCCTGGTGCAGCTGCAGCTGTGTGCAATCATAAGTTGCTTTTGAAAACAATAAATAGTGGTTGGGCCTATATTTTTGTATTAGTGTTGAGACAAGTCATGTACATGTGTATTAGTGTTGAGACAAGTCATGTACATGTGTATTAGTGTTGAGACAAGTCATGTACATGTGTATTAGTGTTGACACAAGTCATGTACAT
>Ga0123357_10004453_pt1 | contig 16445 bp, 14 predicted proteins | sample TergutEmb28metaG_FD_89873 | JGI IMG/M metagenome (GOLD analysis project Ga0123357, IMG submission 89873) | Embiratermes neotenicus P4 segment gut microbial communities from Petit-Saut dam, French Guiana - Emb289 P4 | ecosystem: Host-associated > Arthropoda: Insects > Digestive system > Gut ... | reverse complement strand
TGGGCTGGAAATAACAATTCTGTCTGACTATTATTCCTCCAAATATCGTTCCCAACTAGCACGACACACCACCGTCACAGGCACATGCCGCTCCGCCTACAAAACTCGCAAGAACTGGCCGCTTTGTTTATACGTTGGGTGACATCAGCATAGCCAGCCGAGCGCAGGAAAGTCAGCGCAGTGTGCTAAGATGACTACGGCGATCATTGGGCAAAAGACATGCATATTAAGGGCAGATGAAAAGTGTGATGCCAAATGGCATCATTGGGCTGGAAAGGGTTAATATTGTCCTTCCATCTACGCCTGGGTCTTCCAAGTGGGCTCTTTCCCTCAGATTTCCCCACCAAAACCCTGTATACACCTCTCTTCTCCACAGTACGTACTGCATGCCCCACCTTTCTCATTCTTCTTGATTTGATCACCCGAATAACGTTTGGTGAGTAGTACAGATCAGTAAGCTCTTCATTATGTAGGTTTTTTTTGCACTCCCCTATTACATTTTCCCTCGTAGGCCCAAATATTCTCCTCAGCACCCTTTTCTCAAATATCCTCAGCCTACGTCCTCCCTTAGTGTGAGCGACCAAGTTTCAAACCCATGCAGAATCACAAGCAAAATTATAGTTCCGTGAATCTTTATATTTTTAGATAGCAAACTGGGTGAAAGACGATTCTGCAACAACTGATAGGAAGCATTCCCTGACTTCAGTCTGCTCTTAATTTCTTCCTGAATGTGATATTGATATTGTTGAAACTGTTCCAGAATATTTGAACTGTTCTTTGATTTAGGACATACATATTTAAAATAGAAGTGACCCATATTTTGCGTGTCCCCTTTTTCATTGGTTATCCAGTAAGCACCATTTACTACCGTCGCATCTTCTGTGTCACGAGTCGCCGACCTGAGGGCGCCAGTTTCGGGGAATGAGGCTTGACGTGTGGGCTAGTTGGCTGGCCCGCAAACGTAGGCAGAGCGTGTGAGAGTAGGCCAAGGTAAAGGGGTCGATGCTACTTCAGCACAGAGAATACGTCACAGTAGCAGCCTCACTGCCTACAAGCGCTGCATCGTGTTGCTACAGATGGTGCATATAGATAGTTGCATATTGCTGAGAACTCGACAAAGACTGGACCATAGACACTGACTTTGAAGTAACTCAGCAGTACACAAATTAAGTTCGGCTTGAACTCTGAACGTATGCTGAAGATACTAATTACAAACATTCAGTGTATAGGATGGTGACACTTTAACCGTATGATGCGGAGAGCGCTTTTTTTTTTCTACATTTCAGTCTGGTCTTTTTAATTTATGCTTACTGTCATTATAGTTGGCGCACTGAGATTTTCATAACGCGTTCTGTGTTTCTGTTAAAATTTTTGTGCTTATCAAGTGAACGAACTAATGGTTAGACAACTGACGGAACACCGACATTCGCCGAGATAATTACTTTATCGCGATTTGATTGTGATAAATTAATTAGTCTGTACAGCGTTCATACCAACTCTTTGCCTCCGGCCCCCCCCCCCCCAGCTATCGATTGATGGGTACCGGGGGCTCTCCATGGGTGTGAAGCGGCTGGTGCGACCACTCACTTCCGGTTAGTAGTGGGGTTAAGAATGGGTGGAGCTCTACCTTCATTCACAATGTGCATCCATGACTTGTACAGGGACAGTTTAAGTTCACTTTACTTTCTAGGCGTGTTCGCATAGTCGCGAAAAGCGCCTACTAGCTTCATATCCATCCGTCCGCATGTATCAGCGCAGTTCCCACGGAACGGATTTATGTGAAATTTAATATTGGGGACTTTTGTGAAAATATGTGGAGAAAATCCAAAGTTGGTTAAGATTGGGGGGAAAAAAATACCGAGGACTTACTTTACATAAAGACGTAGTTTCGTTTAATTTTTGCCGGAGACACTAAATCTCCATAAAAGCGTCATATTGCGAGTGAAATGGTATCTGGCTCTTAGAATAGACGAGGAGGTATAAACATGCGAATGCGCCACAGTGTTACATTGTGCGTACATTGCCTGTCTTGTTTCATCGCGATTTGATTTAGGTGGAACTGTAACCTCATTATCATGAACTAACCTTCACGGTACGCCGTATTCAGTACGATTATGTTGATAGCATTGGTCGTAGCTTTTAAACTGTAATCAGTAGCACATTCCTTATGCGTTTGCACTGTTTCGTTAATGTAGTATATCAGTTTACACAACATTAATAATGTAAATCGCCTTTTGGCACAGTTACAGATTTAGCATAAAAAACAAAATATCCGTTGGGTTTTCCGTTAGAAGCGCCAGTCCCATTTTATGTAGCTATCTAGCATTTAACTGATTTACAAGTTAAATGTTTATGAAGTAGTTTCGGACATGCAAGAAAGGTTTTGGGACACTCCAGAAAACATTGTCTGTGTTTTTTTAGAGCACTGTTCGTGTGTCATGGTAGTAAGCCCCCCAAATACCTAGTTTTGTGTTTTTTAATTCAAGCATCACGCGAAAATCAAATTTCTGTGTATCTGGACATGGTTCAGCGTCGTTATGGCTTCTGCTGTTCGGTTGTAAGTCCAAGGTACAGTCTTTCCACGCATGATTGTATATAAAAAGTAACATGTGACAGTACACATACGTATTACCTTATTATTTCGATATTCCTTGAATAGGATTGAAATGTATGTTACTTGGATTTTACCCCATGAATTCAGAATGTTTAATTTTCATATAATGTGCCAATCCACGGTACAAATTATTTTGTCGTAGGACGGGCATGTGGTTTAATTTTGTATTCACATGCGGATGTCTCACCATGAAAAAAATAATTTTGTATTGTTTAACTACTTAACGTTTTTAGGGGGCTGTGTAAAATACTCTAGGTTAGCACGTCAGCACATGTCGAGATCCCCCCCAAGAGTGTTCACCTCACGTTTTGAGGTTTTTTTTATCACGTTACACTGAAAATGTAATTTTCTCTCCTTGGTGGAAATTGAAATGTTTATCCGTACGAACCGAAGCGTCGGATTACCCGCTTTCTTATTGATAAGCATTGTTTTTGTTGACAGATTTTTTTTGCAATACCGACGTAGATCCACGCCGTAAAGTTCTTTTACGATACGGCAGTTACCTTAGTATTGCCTGTTGTACAAAGTCAAACGTAAACACGTTACTTACAGAAGGTTTCTCTTGCGTATGTAGGATCATTACAGAAACAAAAATCGTAACGTTCGAAGCAGCCAGAATAACCTTATATGGGTAACCAGTTGAACGCTATATGGGAGTGGAAGAACAGAGACTGAAGTACTACAGGCGTACCTACATCAGTCCCCAATGTGCATTTAGTGGTAGTGTGTGTAGCAGACCCAAAAGGAGCACGCCGAAGAAGGTGAATTGCGCTTCCCAATGGCCTTCGCGGCCTGTACGAGAATTGGCTTTTTTTAAAAAGAAACTAATCAGTACAATAAGTATATTTGATGCGCGTGAAAGGAATATGAACGACTTGGTTCTACCATCTTTCTTTATGTGGCTAGATAGGACATACAGTTCGGGTACCTTCCATTGCGATTTTGTACCTTAGAATATATGAAGGACTGCATGGAAGAATAGTATAGCTAGTTGCCAGGCGCTTTTACCTTTAGACAGCAAACTCGGTTTCTTTTGGTCTGTGAGACGCCGACTACATCGTTGTCCTTTGAGGCAAATAAAAGCCGCCGCGCAGCGTAGAAGCTGCTTTATATTGCGAGCTTCCTGTTTGTCACAACTGTGTTGATAAAGTATAAAAGGTGTACGGGATATGACGCCGTGTAGGTTGGTAAATAGGTACTGACATTTCGGTGGAGCTTTCTGTCGTATGTCTTTCTGGTGGTTTGTCTTTAAGGCAGTGTAATAAGACATCGACTGCTCTGAAATTGGAATCAATAAACTACTCCCAAATGTCGTTAACAATTTGCCAATCTACGCGACAGGGTACCCAGAAAAAAATCCAAAGCAACAGCATCACCACGCCATATGTATCACAAACAGTCGAAACACGTACATAGCTGCTTCGGATTAACTACAATAAAGGTTGTGTATCGACGCATTACATCATTATTTCGTTTAAAAAGTGCGGTTCGGAGGATGCAGTCGTAAAACAGGGATGTTCCTGGATGGCGTGGCACCAGATGATAGGATTCAGCTGCGCTGTGACAATGATGTGGATGAAAGATGGCCATGATATCGTGTACCATTCAGAAAACAAGGTCGGCCTGCTTTCGTCGCGCACCAAAATAGATAGATGGTTATTATACTTTGGTTGTGCAACCCTCGCCGTGCAGCTGCGTTCCATTAACTACGTGGAGCATGGTCATCTTGAGAAGCCAATGGGCGCTCAGCTAGCCAGAAAAATTTTTCCCACTTTCTGAGACGCGCAATTTTCGTAACCGCGTTAATAGGATACCAGAACCGGACCGTATCCTGAGCCAGATGGAACCATTCCACACCTTCACACTCTGCTTACGGTGCATCCTTCCATCTGCACTTAGATTTCTCGAGCGGTCTCTGTATTTCATATTTTCTGACCAAAATTGTGTACGCCTTGTGTTATCATCTCGCTTGCATGCTATGTGACCGAGTCAACGCCGTCGTCTTTTCTTGGATTGTAGGGAGATGGTTTGATTAGCGTTAGATTTCGTAGTATTTGTCGTACACATTTGAGTCTTATGCGAACCTGTAGCGTTGTGATGGTGCAGTGATAAATAGATGTAGACCAAGTGTATCACCAACAAATTGCATCAGTTCCTGAATACAGAAGCATTCCTGCATGTTTCGGCTATTATTTGGAGCCATCTTCAGGGATTGGCAACACTTAAAGACATACGTCGTTACTGTACAGCTTTGTCAATTTTAAATGGTCACTTACATAGCGAAGTTAATTTTTGACGTCTTCCTGCGGAAAGTCATTCATCTCCCTACGATTACATGCGTTGCGTGATCATGCACGAAGATGGTTTTCTAAAGTCTAGTTATATACGCAAGACGTGTTCATTTATTTTTATGTAGTTACTTATGGCACGTTATTAGTTCTACGAAGAATGCGTGGAAACTGAACGTATTCATAACTGGATGAAGTATGGCACTTCTTCAGTCATAAAATGCACGTTGAGAGTGGCCTGCCCAAAATTCAGAAATTATATCAATTGGGACGGGATAACACCCGATCTCCAGTTTTGCTTCTTCGTGTCACGGTCGTAGTTTAGTAAATGTTTACAGACTTTTTGCACTGTAGTACTTTGCTCATCTGCTGTTCATGTTGTTGTAAGGCGACGACTTTAACAGAAACTTAATGTTTTATTGTCCGCAAAAATTCCAGTATCCGAGTTCACCGTTGGAAGAACGAATGTAATGTAACATGTTGAAATGACTGAGTTCGTACCTCAAACCGAACACCCGAGCTTTCCATTGCAGAACTTGCTGCTTGTTGTGAGAATCATATTAAACCGTAAAGTGTGCTGCATCCTCCAGTGCAAGACAGAAGTAGCCGTGGACGAAGCTGTAGTGGAGATGGCTTACCTAACTTTCACTTCCATTGTCTTAGTTGATTCCATATTCCGAAATTATGGACGTGTATTTGCTGCTTGAATGTTCCGTTTCATAATCAAGGCCTTTAAATTCGTACCTTGTTTAAAAAAGGTGAAGGCATTTGTATATTTTGCATGTTGTCTCTTACGGGTCTTAAATTTTCTCTTTTCTTTAAGGTGAGAACATAGGCTGAGGGGGTTTGAGAATAGGGTGATGAGTACGATATTTAAGCCTAACCGGGAAAGGAAAACAGGACTAGATGAGAATTCATAGTGAGGAGCGTCATGATTTGTGCTCCTCACCAAGTACTCGGGTGATTAAGGAGGATGTGATGGGAATGGCGTGTTGCATGCATTGGATGAAGATAAATGCGACAGATGCGTACACGTTGTGGTGGGTAAATCTGAAGAAAATAGACGGCTTCGAAGACTGCCTCTATCTTAAAGAAGTACGGTGGGCTTGTGAGAACTGCATTCAGCCGAATCAGGCTTAGGGACAAGTGGCGGGCTGTTGAGAACATGGTAAATTGCTGCTGCATTGGTAAAGCAATGTGTGGACAGGCCCTTGGGGCTCCAGGAGGTTGATGCTTCGAGAATCTGTAGACATTTGGCACATGAAGGTGGCAAGGTTGTCAGCCCTACACACCGGCCGCCTTTACCGCCCAGGAGATAACCGTGATACTCATGTCAGAGGCTGAATCGACCGCAGGGCCATATTGCGACCGAAGGATTAAGTCAATGAAAATCCCAATGACCCCATGGGCAATCGAACAACCCACGACTTCTTCGACTTGTACTGCAGTGTGTCTACCAACTGCGCCACCGCGTCCTACCGCGTACAGAGTACAGATAGTAATTCAGAGGGCAGCGTTTTGAAAGTTGTAGACGGGGCGCGGCTGGCATGAAGAACTGCAATAACTCTACCTCCTCGCGCGCGCGCGCACACACACACACACACACACACACACACACACACACACACCAAAAGGGAAGAAAGTGGGTGGAGGAATTGATGTCGAGGATTTGCACAACCAAGACAGCCGGCGTGCTATGGCTTAGGCATTCCTTCGCCGACCTTTTACGACGGAGGCCGGATTCCCTTCCAGGCCACCTTATGTGAGATACCCGGTGGACAGAGTGGCGCCGGGACAGGTTTTTCTCCGAGTACTCGTGTTTGCGCCTGTCACTGTCATTCCACCAATTCTTAATACTGGTTTATTCACATATCGCTTATGCTCGATAATCTTTTGCAATTGACGTCATCGTCAAGTAACACCTAAAGGTGAGAAGCTGAATGAAGTCACATATTTGGCAGCTGTGTCAGCTGTTGAATGACTTGAATATTTCTGTGCTTGGTCACAATTTACCCATCATAGATTTGTTTGGCACAGATCTTTGAAAATGAAACTGGGTTTACAAGCTGACGCATACGTGTTTCCATGCCTTGCTTCTCGCCTTGAAAAGAAAGAAGGCTTAATGCCGGAAATGGACGTGCAGTTAGTGAGTTTAAAATAAGTAGTTTTCAAAATACGTCCACTGTTGCACTCTTTCCTTTGGTCAAAATGCCCTTCAAATTGGACCTTGTTGACACACCATAAATTTCGCACGGGAATTAATCGAAACTATAAATAGCACAGTCATCAAACTGGAGTAATCTCCTTTAAAAGAAGCAAAATTGTTGTTATATCGACTCATGGATTTTCCAGCGCTGGTAAACATTTTGCGAATTATTTTCCCCTTGCGAACAACTTATCAGTATGAATTAGGCTTTTAGAGTTCGTATTGAAACTAAAAACAAATAAACTTACAGTGGACGATTGTCTTCCGTGCACTATTGCTTCCATCTACTTCGAGAATAAGGAAACTGGCAGAAGACAGGCGCTACCTCCACATTAAGCGGGGAAACGACTTACAAATAATAAGAATACGGATATACTTCAGGTTAAATAACACTGTATTTGTGATTGTAGATACAGTATATGCATCTTTCTTCTGGTCAGTCGCTGAATGTAATCTCAAAACGTTTTTGAAGAATTGGCGTTTTCTTACGAATCGGGTCGCGTTTGAAGAAGGTGAAAATGTCTGCCCTAGTCATGTATTTGAATTGCAGTACTTAACATTTCAAACAAGGGGAGAAAGCAGAGTGTAAATAGGAGGATCTACTATAGTTCAAAAATGAGTTCACGCGGCCGTGATGGTATGCAAATGTTGTCAGACAACCAAGATAGTGCAGGCAGTATTAAAAACCCGACAGTGATTTTTTTAAAGCTATTGACACACAATAAAGGACCGCCGGTGTTGTCTTTAGCCAAGGCAGTTTAACTGCAGGTAGAACCATCATTTAGCTTTTGTAGTGTTGAGTTCACTGTGGTGTGTGGATGGCTTTGCCACCGACTTCATCTTCCGATCGGATCGGTCTTTTTCTGCATCTTTACGAATCTTTTACAATAACAAATATGTGTGGCTGTGTCTGGTTTGTTGTGTTTTAAAATTTAAGCAGCTTGTGTAAAAATGCGTTTAACGCTTATTAACTCTTACCCTGCTAACGTGGAGACTAGGGTGAGCTCCTAATAATGCCACCAGATGGCATATGGCTTTTAAAGGATTAACTTGATCGGTCCTGGGACTATTTTGTGAGAAATTTTGATTTACTTCTTGTGCACGTTAAACCTTTGTTGGTGTGTAGGTACGGTATATCCGTCAAAGTGTGCACTGGAATTCGCGTGAAAACATTCTGAAACGCGTCTTGTCGACGGCTATTTCTAGCATCGTTGCATAGTGGCGACTGGTGACGTGCGACTGAGAGAAAGAGCGAGAGCTAGTATAAATACTTACTCGCGCACGTACTGTTGAAGATTCTGTTTTAAGTAACTTTCTCGCCCTGCCTCGGAATTACTCCATGCTAGAAAAGTTACTCTTCTAGAGCATTTATTAACTTTGATGTTTTGCTGACCGTGCATCTCAGTATATTTATCTTAGTAATTAACCAACTTGATTCACAAAATTTGTTTTACAATAAGTTCATTTCATGCTGTAATGAGGTGTGAGTGAAAGAGTTGAGTGTAACAAAGAGAGAGAGAGCATATTGATGCCTTCTTTTAGTACTAATCATTGTCACCCATACTGCAGCAGTTAGTCTTAAGCTTTAATGCACAGAGTTGAAAGATTGTAATAAGATGTGTGAAGGAAATGGTGTCACACTAAACTAGAGTAACAGTTGACAGGCGTTGTGAAGGGAATACTGTCATCTTGTGACACGTTTCGGAGAAGTCCCGTTTCAAAAGTGATGGTCAAGAAGACGCAATTAATAGCCAATTGGAAACGATGTGACCATATAAGGAAGTAACGCATAACGTCATTAACAGCCAATCAAAGATTAAGGTTAGAAGTCATAAGATTGAGACTCCACCCCGACCAACGCCCAAGAAACTCTGTATAAATGCTATTGTATTAATGTAAAACGAAGATTAACTTCAGTAAGCTAGGGGCAGAGGTCACTGGAGCGAGTCTTCATTTTTGGCACCACTTTAATAATATCATCGCTTGCCTGGGCTATCGGTTCAGCTGTACTCCAACTAAACTCAACTGTAATATTAATGTAGCAACAGCTTCCAATAAATCAGCTTCAGTAGTCATCTGAAAACAAAGTCCGAGTACTTTGACCCACGTCGTGGCCAACTGGTGGTCAACCAGTCCTCGCCCAGTCGCGTTACACTACAATGTCTCTACATATTTCGAGCACATGTGCTCGAAATATGTAGAGGCACGAAATAAACTTATTGTAAAACAAATTTTGTGCATCGAGTTGGTTAATTACTAAGATAAATTTATTAATTTGTTTGTCTCTCCCTGTTCGTTGTAGACTGAAAAGCCAGGCTGTCATTCATCTAGTAAAATGTTGTATAAGGGCTTGCGGTGCCCTTGTCGGAGCTGTAACGTGCCGTGCAGAGGGGTGGGAGAGGATCAGATGACGTCAACTGATGATCCATCCATTGTGTAGCTTTGCGAATTAGTGGTTCGATACAATTATGTGTTGGCCTGTTTCCCTGAAAAGAAATTGACATGTTGGTGTTAGTGTGTAGTGCGATATCGTTTGGTTCTACGACCGATCATCGTTTATCCCAACATTGGTGATATGTCACATAGCGTTCATGTATGTTCCAGTGAAACGTCGGGTATTTTGTCTGACATCTGTACAAAAAAAAATTTACAATCACTGTGACGTAGTGTTTATGTATATGTTGCCTTGTAGCTCCGGTGTCCCAGTCACATGCATAATCATGCAGCGTGATTGTAGTAACTGCATCTGATATTTTATCTGAACAGGAAAGATAGTATATGTATAACTTAACACTGAGGCGCGTTCGTGCAACATTCCTTACAATGGAATAGCATGAGTATTATGTATGAGTGCTCGTAGCCTTAGGCATCCAGCATGCAGTGCGCATATGCATATTGTCATCTGTGGCCTGTCCGGCTGTACAGCATTTTTTCCACATATTTCCTAAACCGCACTATTTTCGGGGGAAAAAAAGTATTGAACATAAAATGTGTGTTATGATTTTCTCTACAACTTTTGCCTGAAACGATTCTCATTCTAAGAAGAAGTGAGCGTGAAGTGATCGTAAACGTGCATTGGCCTTCGTGTAAAATACCCGTTAATCTTGTCAGATTTTAGCGGAACTGGAATTTTCTCGACATAATTTCGAAAATTACCGAAATATCAAATTTCACGAAACCCAGTGGGAGCCGAGTTGTTCCATGCGGACGGATGAACAGACATGATAAAGATAATAGTCGTTTTTCACAGTTTTGCGAACGCGCCAAAAAATGCAACCACGGTCGCATTGTCAGTGGATTACAATGAAAGCATTTTATAACTATTCATAGAGCGTTGATTCTGAATGGGAGCAAGGCTGAGAATCTAATTGTGAAAGAACGTCACCGGTGGTATAAATGTCGCTGTGAGGTCCCACTTCCCGAAATCAACGCCCAATATTGTTCGTATATGTTGGACTCTAATGCTTATGAAGAAAACATCTCCCTGCTTATGAAGAAAACATCTCCCAGCTTCAGTACCTGTGCACTCGAAGACTGCCACTAGCCAGGTCTATTTCTGGACATGACAAGCTGGAAAGTGCTTCATCTCCTCGCCCCCCGGCCTTAATAATTTAAAATTTGGCAAGGTCCCGACTCATCTGCACCTGAGGTTAGTTGCAAAGTGCTTAGACAGGGCATTGCCTACAAATTAACACTTTTTGTTGTGAAATGCAGAAGAACCACACTATAGGCTGCTTGTGTGTGATAATCTGATTATAAGAGTTCGCAATCGCGACGTAGTGTTTTGCTCGGACGACATTGGCGCCAGTTGTGTAGACTACTGTGAATGAGTTAAGATTACTTACTTCCAGCGAACCGCCCCGTGTCCGCCATATAGAAATCTTGCCGTATTAGGTGTTTTCTTTTTAGATTGTGGCCAGGGACCTTTACACGAGTTGACATAACTAAATTGCATTTGAACGATATGTGTAAAGGTGTTTATATTACATTCGTGTTAACACGATCTCGTTTATTTGGGTTTCGGATGTTATATCTTTAGAGGACTACTAATATTTTTCACCTACACAGTTGACTAGTCTAATTGGGTAGTCATGAGTCCGTGTGGTGTTTTATGTTTACCCTTGGCTTCAACTGGCTTAGGATGGGGTCTAGCGGTGTACTTCTATGACCGTGACGATGAGCCGTTTGGTTCCATTACACGTGCAGAATTTCTTGAGCTGAGTAACTGACAGTTTCCCGTGAAGTGTTCATAATGAAACTAGTGACGACGGCAGTGCGATATGATACTGGCCGCCTATTGTTGGATGTGCTGGTGGATGGCTTTCCCCAGGGAGTCACTGCTATGTGTTGTAAAGTTTTGACCTATGGAATTATAATATACCTGGCATGCATAACACGTGACAACGACGTTTTCTTGAAGTGTTAGCAAGAAGTGCGAATTCAGGGGCAAGTACGGAAGCACTTTATTTAATTTCCTTCTGTGGCAGTTGAAATGGAGAACGTAATCTGATTTCGTTACTCGCATATTCTAGTTTTAACGGCTGTCTGTTGAGCTACGTACTGGTACAGTACGTGATAGTATGAAGCTCCGGTTTCGATTCTAGTTTTGACAGCACTGACAATCGCCGAATTTTGTCGTCGTTTTCCTCGTTCGCTCCAAACGAGAATCTTGAAATGCGTGCAGACCGCTTTGTGCGCAGTAGACAGCTTTCGTGTTCTCCTAGTACATCATCAGCCTTCCGTTGTGCTCGTCCCTGAATGACTTCTGTAGTTCAACAAAGAAGCAGCAGTCTGATTTATTTCATCTCGTGCGGAATGAAATTGAATCAGGCTAAGTGTATTTCCTACCGTCTCGCTTCCAGTGACACTTTTCTTATGTCATACTGGTCGATTCGTAGAGTGACTTCATTGTAAGTTATAATATATAGGCCTAATCTACTTGCACGTTTCTCCTCGTGGTATTAATTTGAGCATGATCCGATCAGTACTTTACCAGTCCCACACTGGAGTCACACTTCTGTGATGAGTTACATGAGCTGAGACAGATTGTGGAAACAAGTGCGTGTCAATAAGAATCAATTTCAGATGTCGAGTTGTAGAACGGGAAAGAAAGAGTGACAATTTAGGAGTAGGATCCAATCCCCGACCAGATGTTCCCTATGAACAGTAAATAATTCTCTACTGGAGTGTGATTCCTTGTAGTTTGGTAGAAATTTGTTGACCTGAGTCGATCGTCAGGGTAAGTTACTCTTTTTTTCACTAGCTCCCAGACTACACGGTGTCACACACCAAAGGACATTCTTAATTGTCATCTCCGTGAGAACCACAGTTCCCACATTATGAATTATTTGTAATGTAAGTTATCTTCTGTCTCTGAAAAAAGTCTGCCTTTCTGAAGCACAGTGCTTGCAAAATGTAACCTTTTAGGGTGTTTACGTGTGAAAGAGGCTTCCATCTGTCTGTGAACTAAGTGTGAAATTTGGCTGTATATAATGTCCCGAATTTGTGCTGGCAACAGTATGTGTATTAATATAATAATATCCTGCGTGTGTGCCTGGCAGTGATATTCTTTTAAAGGCGCGTTTGCATGGTCGCGAAAAGCGCCTCTTAGCTTCGTTATGTCTTTCCGTCCGTCTGTATTTATCAGCGCGGCTCCCACTGGACGTGTTTCTGTGAAATTTGATATTGGGGACTTGTGTGAAGTCCTGTCGAGAAGATCCACATTTGGTTCAAATTGGGCGAAAACACCGGGCACCTTACATTAAAATTTAAGTACTTTTTTTTTTTGCCGCCGGTGACATTACGTCGTCACAAAAGAGCTTTTGTCGAGTGAAGTGGTGTCAAGCTGTTAGGATAACCGAGGAAGTATAAACATTAAGCGAACGCGCTACAGTGTTACGTTATACGTACGTTACATATCCTGTAATGTTCAGGGTTTTTGCTTGGCAGTAATGTTTATACTTTTTTAAGCGTAGAGTGAAAGTCAGTAATACTGCGGCCTAGTGAAATATACATTTAACTTTTGGTTTGGTAACGATGTTTGATGGTACATTGGAAGTGAGCATTTGAAACTATGTAAGGTGATATTTTATAAACGGAACTTCCAAATTGCCGATATACGAAACTTATTTTTTATAGTTGAAGAATAAAAGACCAACTTGATGTCACTTGCTATTTTATTTCACTTCTTGTGTGCTCAACATGTTTCGGACATTAATAGTCGCAAGCTCCTGATGATGGATATATTAATGCCCGAAACATGTTGAGCACATAAAAAGTGAAATAAAATAGCAAGTGACATAGTCGCAAGCTCCTGATGATGGATATATTAATGTCCGAAACATGTTGAGCACATAAGACGTGAAATAAAATAGCAAGTGACATCAAGTTGGTCTTTTATTCTTCACCTATCACAATGATGCACGGATTATTTTTTATATTTTAACAATTACAGACATTACGGTGGGAATCTTGTATTTTACATCTGGGAAATGCAGAGAAATTTGAAATAGTGGGTCGACTTACCTTCTAACAGAAGTGAGTACCAGGAGCATTTCCTGGAGGTAAAGGCGGCCGGTGCGTAAGGCTGACAACCTTACCACCGTCCTGTGCCGTTGTCATGAAATCTGGGAACCTTAACTTCCTGGAACCCTCTGGGCCACTCCAGGCCTGTAACGGGACTGCTTTAACTGTACCTTTTACTTGGCGGAAATTATGCACAGATGAGGATTAACGAAGTGTATAATTATTATTTCATTGCTGGGGTAACTTCGCCGTTTAGATTGAGACATTTGTAGAAAACGTAGCTTATGATAAACTCTTCGCGGAATTCAACCCCCACCCCCGGCCGAAGATAGCGTGGAAATGCGTTTCAAATGTAAAGTCGTAAGTCACTGTTCACGCTGAGTCAGGCATGTTTAAAATCGCGACTATATTTTGCATGAAGGTGACCACGACATTATAGTAAAAATTACGTCTTATTCGAACATAAGGCTCTTGTGCGTAGACCTGACATTCACGTGGCAGTGGTTATGTTTTGTGCAGTACGTAGTCACAGAAATTGCTGAGGACCGTGCTCACTTTCATCTTCAGGTATAAGGTCAGTATCTTCATCTGGTGTCTGAAGGATATGAGAGTCCTGGATGTAATGGTACCGGTACTGCTCCAGTTGTGTCGCTCCGCGCTGCTGCCCTATTGACAAACAGTATTTCTGTATTGGCTTTATAGAGGGTGTACCAGGCGGAATCAGCCATACTTCGGAAGGACGTTCCTTAGGGTATTTTATGTTTACACGATAAACCAACAAATGCACATTTATAAATATGTTCCAGCACATATTATTATTATTATTATTATTATTATTCAACAAAATGTTGTTGGTCACTCCTGTAGCCATAATCAAGGTGTCTTATAACAAGAATACAATCAGTTGTAGAAGAATGTATGAACAAACCACTTGATGTTACACTTGATTTTTTGCAGCGCTCCTTATGGCATAAAATATAAAATTATCTTGTTAAAGTACAGTAAATTTGGGTGTGTTTATGTTGTTTTTGGATAATATAGGTATCGGTATTATCCTATTTTTATTACAGGGTGTGAATCTACTATACCCATCTATTAAACAACATCGACGCGCCGTTTTTAACTGTATTTTAACAATAACATAGTTTGATATTTTATGACCATAAGGAACGCTATAGAAAATCATGTGTAACATCAGCTGGTTTTGTCATATACATTTGTGTATAATTATTCGTATACTGATTGTATTCTTGTTATAAGATGATCACAGTAGTGACCGAAACATTTTTGTGAAGAATGATATGTGACTTAATTTATAAATGTGCATTTGTTGGTTAATCGTGTGCATATAAAATATTTAACGCATGGATATGGAACACACAAAGCCCGTTAGGGTAAGTTGCATAGATAAACCAAACACACCTCTCCCCTGTAGTTGAACTGTTAGGGAGATATGCCGCCCGAAAAATGTGGCCTTCTTGCTGTTCCCCGTACCGCACCTGTTTAACGTGACTTTATCACGTTATCCGAACCGCCCTTTAGCCAATAGCCAAGCCATAGGCAGGCCATTTCATGTCATGTAACGTACACAGAAACCGAAGACATTTTTAATGACACTGGTACGAGTTTTTCTGGTTTAATTGATGTCTTCGTGTCACTCTTGTGTTAATTAGATGTTAAATACAGGCGTTAAACTTACAGAAACTACAAAATCCTAGTTTTAAAACTTAGACGTATCTAGCCATTATGTCCGTAAGCATTCAGCTTTCGGATATAGGTATGTTTGGTTATATCGTTATAGTTGAAACTAAGGAATGTTCTCCCAAAGTATGGCAGATTCCTTTTGGTACGCCCGGTATGTGGCGTCCATTAATAAGATCTGTGATACTGCTTGTCGCAAGATGTGCTAAATACTGTGTTCATTCAAGGTCATTGTTTCTAATGATCAAGGTATTGGTATTTATTGACACAGAGACCTAACATTGGCTTCGAAGTGATACCTGTTGACAAACTACACAAGAGTTAATTTGTTCAGAAACCACAGTCTGCACACTCAACACACATTCTGTGTGGCTGCTTTGGAAGCTTACCAAGGCGTGACAGACGACATTGAATTGAATGAATTAATTTAGTACAGGAGCATTTGATTTGATTTGATTTGTATGAGTGTAAACGGAAATTGACGCATCACATTTTACACTGAACGAATCTTGATTAAATTATACTTGTCGGCTAGCTGTAGCAACAATTTTGAATTATACATGCTCACAGGAATTCAAAGCAGAGCACGGGGTTCATACCGATTGCATTGTCGCTGCTGGTTAAGGGTGGCTCCTGTGTCGTTAAATTTCCTATTAATGTGCTTCATGTGCCAGTAAGATCTGTCTTCTCTTGTAATGAATGGTGTTGGTGTTTGGCCTACGTAAATTGCAATCTGACAGGCTCTCGTAGTTCGTGACATCCTTTCGCTTGTGTTTTTAGCATCTTGTTATATACAGAGTTATTCATAAGTCCGTGAAACATTTTAAAAATTCGCAACAAATAAACTATTCAACGGATCATGGTAGGTCTTACTCCGATAGAGAGAGAAATTCTCCAAGTTTTTTTACACATTTCACAGATGCTCAGTGTGTCCATCTTTGGTAATACGGCAGACATCTATGCGATAGTCCATCTCGTTCCACACGCATGTCAGCATATCACGGTCGACCAGAGCCACAGCAGCAGTGATACGGTTGCGAAAATCTGGAGATTAGCGGGGAGTGGAGGCACAAAGACAGTGTCCTTCACAAACCCCCAGAAGAAAAAGTCG
>Ga0123357_10004452_pt1 | contig 16448 bp, 10 predicted proteins | sample TergutEmb28metaG_FD_89873 | JGI IMG/M metagenome (GOLD analysis project Ga0123357, IMG submission 89873) | Embiratermes neotenicus P4 segment gut microbial communities from Petit-Saut dam, French Guiana - Emb289 P4 | ecosystem: Host-associated > Arthropoda: Insects > Digestive system > Gut ... | reverse complement strand
CGCAAAAGTTGGCACTAACTTCGCCTACCGGCGGCGGCCGCTCTGTCGGTATGGTTCGCTCGCGGACTAAAGCCACGGAGTTTAGTTTAGTTAGTTTAGTTTATAATCCAAAAGATTTTCTTCGCTGTGTGGTAAAGAATGGGACTAAAAAGCAATTGAGCATTCAGTACGTAATGTAACATAATGCAACCAGATGGTAGCACTCCGATAGGTGTAATTAGCGGTTGATTTGATCTAAGAACAAAGGAACACTGGGTGAAAGTTGACGTGGAGTAGCGCGACAACTCTACATAGGATAGGGACGTGGTTACTGTGAGTCAGTGAATAACACAGTGGTTCGCTGTTACGTACACGCTGATGTAGATGAAACAGTTTAACATCAAGCATATCATAGAGGGGAGTCTCTTTTCTCTGTTATCTACGAGCTGAGATTGAACGTTTGTGGATGGAGCATGTAACACAACATAACTCATTCTGAAACTGGTCATTCGTAATGTTTACTAAAATACTGAGAAGACTTAGGCCCGCTGGCCGTATGTCTTATGCGGTTCGCGCCCAAATTTGTAAAATGTGTATATATCATAAAAATTGCGCAATAATTTAGGCAGTAATGTATACCACTTATTGTTATTTTTTCATGTGCGGCCCGCGAGCCAGTCCACAAAAAAGGGTGTGGCCCTATGCTATATAAAAGTTGGAGACCCAAGGTTTAGAGCATATTTGGTGATTGGTGTAAAATTATTAAACATAACCAGTGGCATATACCGAGCAGTAACCACGTCGCCAGGGTCGGACTCCATTTTTTTTTTAAATAAATGAACATTATTTCCGCAGAAGCAGGAAAGGGATGAGTCAAATGTAGAAGGTTGATCGTACGTGATCAAAGAATTGGGTCACTGTTGCCCTACAGTCGCTCGGTTCTAATGCGACCTCATTTCCTGCCTCACAGACCTTAACAAAACCCGTAATGGTCAAAATTAATAGCTCTGACCTCGAACTTGTTCCCCACCATGCTTTAAAATACATGTAAAACAAGTTTCAAAGTTATTTCCAGGGATCAGATCACGTCAATGAATCGCGACATAAAATGGAGAAGGCTGTTTCGATATAAATGTGGGTTCAGCTTATCGCGGTCGTGTAACTTCTTGTTCAAATAAAATTTCTCTTACTTGTTTGAAAGTACAGAAACTCTGCAGTACTTCTCTTATCCACAAACTGGAGACGTTTTGCACTTTTTTATTAGGAACAGACAGAGTGTAAGTATGACAGTTGTGCGGTGCAAGTCAAAATAATATACAAATCTGAAGACCAAATGCCGTTTACTGGAGCTACTTAAAAGTTTTTGAAGTACTATTTAAATTGTGGGCCGGGTAGCTCAGTCGGTATAGCGACTGGCTACGGGCTGGACGGCCCGGGGATCGAATTCCGGTGGAGGCAAGATTTTCCACACCTGTCCAGACCGGCCCCGGGGCCCACCCAGCCTCCTGTATACTGGGTACCGGATCTTTACCGGGGGTAAAGTGCGACGGAATCGTGACGCTAACCCCTCACCTCCTTCTAGTGCCGTGGTCAAGAAAGAGTAGAGCTATACCTCTACTCCCCCTATGGGCGGTACGGCCTGTACAGAGCGTCAGTGCATTACAAGGGTACACTTTACGTTTTTTTTTACTGTTCAAATTATACTTTATTCATATTTTATATTTCAGATCGTATATAGGCTACTTATAAAATTTGCAAACCACAAACAAAACAGTACTTAGTCTTTCAAACTGAATTCAACAGATGATTTAAAAAAATGTGAAACGAGGACACAAATCCGTATCAGTACGAAATAAGGTGTCAATGAAATCCTTAGTTACTCTAATAAAACCGTTATGTCAGAGAAATATGTAGCAATGCTGGCCTGTTCCTCTGAGTGTAAGATGTATGAGTGGTAAAGAAATGGTTGTCTGTTACTGAAAGAGTGTATATACGGCTGCTTAATGTAAAATCAAATAGTAACCTGACTAAGAACAGTGAATTCAGAAGGATTTGGAAGTTGGCATTGCTTACTTTACTGGAGGAAAAGATCGATCCTATAAACGTTTGTGACAGTATTTGTTTCATTATAAAGGTAAAGTAATCCCGTTACAGGTCCGGTGTGGCCCCGAGGGTGGGTAGAGGTATAGCTCTACTCTTCCATTACCGTGGCACTAGAAGGGGGTGAGTTGTCAGCAGCACGCCCCGACCGCACTTTAACCTCGGGAAAGAACCGGTACCCATTTTACAGGAGGCTGGGTGGGCCCCTGGGCCGGTCTGGACGGGCGGAAAATCTCGTCCTCACCGGGATTCGATCCCAGACCGTCCAGCCCGTAGTCAGTATCTGTTTCATTATATACCAATAATTTGTCATGACACTGCACGTTGTCTGAAGTATGTTTTGCACATGCATTTTTTCGGGAATTGTATCAACTCTGATCATCAGGCGAGAGGTATAAGAACATTATTTGAAAATGTCCATTGCTACAATTTCTTAAAACCGCCAAGTTTAGGTTTTTTTCAATTTTTGAGGTGTATGGGATGCGAGAGAAAATGTAGGGCGCTGTGCTGGGTCCGTCAGGCTTCCTTCTTCCTGCATAGCTGAGTAAGATAGCAGGGCTAACTCCCAATATGTAGTAGAATGAATAAACTGTAAGTGTGTGAATTTCTAGAATAACTTCCTTGATGTATTAGGATCGTTGAAAAGGCTTTTAAACTCAATTAAGGAGACCGGTTGTCACTAAAACCGACGTCACGAATAAATTAATTCATTCTAATTTAATTTCTTTGGGGATAGGATGTACCGTGCTGTGTCGGGTTGGGCTACTATCATTCCACATAAAGTATCCGTCCCCGTCTTTAGGGACAAGTACCATTTTGCAGGTAACAGCATATTACAAGAGTGTGGGAACAATGAGAGCTGAAGAAAAGTCTTGAAAAACTTCGTACATAATTTGTAATTTGTTCCTTTTTGGGTAAATTCCCGGCGTCTGAGTTCTAATTGCCGACGTTTCGGAACTCACTATCGGTTCCATCTTCATAGGCAGTTGAATGAGGTATACTTCATTCATCTGCCTATGAAGATGGAACCGATAGTGAGTTCCGCAACGTCGGCAATTAGAACTCAGACGCCGGGGAATTACCCAAAAAGGAACAAATTACATTTAGAACACGGCGAAAGCTTAAAAACAAGAATTCGTACATAATTTATTTCTTCAGCCATATATTTTCATCACTGAAGATTGGCTTCATTTCACTGTTTGAAAACTCCTTTAAACTTGTCTCAAGTCTTTCATCCCACCAACAGTACTTCCGGTTGCCTCTTACGAAAAACGCCTAGCGGAGGCGCTTAGATAACCGGCAGGGCAGATATGACAGAGAAGTAGTATATAATGGTAGGCGTCTTAGTTGCAAATATGTGGCAATGACACATCAGCAGCTCTATCAGTAAACCTTATCTTCATCACCACGCCTACTCTACCATCTACGCTCATTCACGGCACGCAGTGCGTGTGGGCGTCCGCTGTCGTCACATACACTGCTCTTGTAATGGCGTACTCAGAGGATTCGAATATTTTTTTGCTCGTTTTCCCTTGTTTCTAACATATCTTCTTTTTCTTTCTTTCTTTTCCCTTCCTTCCTTCCATCCTCCATAGTTTCTTCTTTTTCGTCCTTCATTTATTCTTTTTCCCCTTCTTCCTGTTTTCCTCATAATTCTCCAATTTTTTTCTTTCGTTTTCTTCTTCCCTCTCATTTTCCTCTCCCTTCCTCTCCTTCCCACTCTATGCCTGCCCTTCCACCTAGTTCTCCCAGCCCACAATCAATTCCTCGTGTTGTAAGACACTGAAGGACTTTAGTCACTGAATCTGTCAACAGATTTCAACATACGCGGCCTTTTCTTACAAGGACATCTTTCAAGAAACAATTGCTTACATTAACGATATTTGATAACCCAACTAGGCTATGGACTGGCGATTCGGGATTTTTTTTCCGGAAGGAATAAGGGATTTTTCACTTTTTTCCAAATCGTCCAGGCAGGCCAGCTGTGGGGCCCACGCCCTCGACGGATATCGGGGATTTTACCCCGGGCAAAAGCACCAGGGCGTAAAACTGACCGTTTACATCGGTCCAGTGACAAGGTTAAGAATGAGTGTGTCTGTACTTCTACCCTCTCTCCATAATTTCGCTTAAAGGAAAGACTGACATTTATACACTAACTGCTGCACAACTGGTAGACCTAATTTATAAGAGACAATACAGCAAGTGGCGTTTTAAACCTCTGCAGAAAACGTGCATGCTCATTACCCAATTTCTTCATTCCGCTGCGACACAATACCTGGCACAGAGTACTGAATATTTAATTGTACGTTCATATTAAATGCGAGATGCTATTTGCACATATTTACTACGTGATTGAGTGAAAGGGTTTGATGAATGAAACATCACTCTGTAAAATTCTGTAAGCTAATTTAAGTTGCTAATGGACAAAGCACCGACGGAGATGTTCGATATTTATTCCACAGCTAGCGTTGCCATGCTGTCGGGGAGAAATAAAAGACGTGCTCTTATTTATGCAAAAATTGCGAAACTATACCATCAAAATAACCCCAGTATGCAATATAGAGGTCTACAATACGGATCACCATGGCAACGCACTTTCCAACGTCATCGCGCACCAATCATATTAGCCGCGTTTTAATGAACCCGTTCTGTGTGCTGCAGGTATATGACAGACCACCACGTGCAAACAGACTTTTGTTTTCACTATTATTTATATTCTTCGAGCTCTGATAATATTTGTATTGTACTACATGAAATATGATTTCTATACCATTGAAAACGATTAGTGATAAAGATCTGAACTGTTTACTTTAAAACGAGAACATAAAAGACACGACTTTGCATCAAAGGCTCCATTCTATAAAATAAAGCTAGCACAGGCACAAGATTATGAGAGTAAAATTTACGTAATTTAACTGAATGATCCATCTCCATACAGAATATGACATGCCACTCTGCATTGTTTCGTTGGTTATCTCACACGCCAGGCTCCGTTGTATAATTAGTTATCTCGCATGCCGGGCTGCATTGTTCCACTGATTATTTCACATCGCAGGCTCCACTGTTTCATTATTTATCTCAAATGCCAGCCTGCACTGTGCCATTAGTTATCTCACATCGGAGATTAAGTTGTTTCAGTACTTATCTGTAATGCCAGGGTCCTTTGTTTCGTTAGATATTTCACACGCCAGACTCCATTGTTTCATTGGTTACCTCACACGCTAGGCTCCAGTGTTTCATTATTTATCCCACATGCCAGGCTTCATTGTGTAATTACTTATCTCACGCTAGGCTCCAGTGTTTCATTATTTATCCCACATGCCAGGCTTCATTGTGTAATTACTTATCTCACATGCCACGCTCCGCTGTATAGTTAGTTAACTCGTACGCCAAGCTCAATTTTTCTTCAGTTATCTCCAATAAACCTAAAGCTCAAGAAGCTAATAATCTCGCGAGGAAGCCATGTTGTTGTGCTACATTAAAATGTAACAAAAACCTGATTCACGAAATTTACTTATTCCTCGAAGATCAATTATTCTATAAACGCTGATATCACTCCCACCTCAGAAATTTGCATGATCAAAATATAAGCATGAAACCAATTTGTCGGTTAGTTTCACGATGTTCATGCCAAGCTTCCGGATGCCTTAACTACTCAAGTGCGTTACAGGGAGCAGACACGCATATATATTACCATAATCACAACTTTCCATATAAATTATGGGAAATATGTAAGGTTTTCCTGTCTCAACAGCAGAGTTCCTGGAATTGGTGAAATATATGTGCCCGAAGAAGTCATTTCGCGCACACATTGGGATTAATATTGTGAATCTTAGTGTTCAAAAGAAAAGTGTGGAGAAATTGGATAGCACAACAAACAAACTAAAGAGCAATAACCTACAAACCCAAACCACGCTTGTGTTCCAGTTCTAAATTTTCCTAAACATCATTAGTTGTCCTACTTGTACATTTTCCTTGCCAGTGCTTGGCTACTTCCTCACTGAAATAAAAAAAAAATGGGTAAGGATACTGTCCAAACTGACACAACGTATAAAGAGAACATTTTATTGGACGGTACTTGCGTAATTGTTCTAAAAAATTCATTGTATTCTTGTGAATTGAAACAGAAGTTTACGAGGTCTCAGTATTTTAATAGACTGTGGATCGAAAATAAGGAATAACGAATCATGATTCTCAGTATAACGTTATGTACAGGCAGATAACTCAAAAGGGACTCATTTTTTGTTTGAGAAACTAATAGCCCCTTATCTGGTCTAGAAATTCCTTCTCTCTCATGGAACACGAAGATTCAGTACCGTATTCACAAAAGACTATCATTAGGGCCTGCGCTAAGCGTGATACTTCATGTCCATACAGCTATATCATACTTGTTAAACACCCTCTTCAAAGTATTAAGTAAGCACAACCGAATAAAGTAATGTACAATAGTGTCATGAAATGCCACTAATATGAGACAAATTAGACAAACGCGGTGGAGAGGAAATATGATCCATTATAGTAGTGCCAAGCTCTCACCCGGACAGGAGTCACAAACAGACCTACATTTTGTCCCATAAAGTGATCGATATACGGCATAGTGTCTAAAAATATTTTTACCTACTTGTCGATAGACGACGTAGTATTTAGCGTTGATCCTACTTAGCGTTTTTTGCACCTTCTGTCGTTTGGTGGCGTTGTCGATGTTTTGTAGGAACGCGCTATCGCCATCTTCAATGTAGAAATTAGTAACAAGAGGAAGTATTGGTAGGCGGTCCCCCTTCCCTTGGTCTGCGGTCCACCTGACTATACAAACATGTTCTCTCCCCGAACGGGTCATAGCCCCCTTCCTACACCCTGTGGTCAGGAGAAAAACTTGCCTGTATACCTTAAAAGCATTCTGTCATTGTTCTTTTTGATGAAAAAGATAAAAGCAACAAGTCGGTAACACAGCCCACTGCTACGAGGTGCAAAAACCCAAAACCAGAATCAACATTAGGGATAAACCGCCATGGGAACTCCACATCAGACATGGTAGCGTCTATACAGAATAAACAGCAGAAGGCAGACGTGTAGCTTATCGCTCCATTTTTGTCAAGTTCCTCTGACTCCTCATCACTCACTCGGCGGTTTCTGTTCTCCTTCACGTCATTATCATCACTTCGCTACCAGTCATTAAGTAACCTGCCGATCGATGCTCTGTGAAAGATTTTTCTTCTTGAGCCAAAATGCATTATCTCTACGTTTCCTTCAAGGACTGGAAGAGGCGTCTTGGCAACGGCGTTGCAAAAAGAACGTTAAGGTACTTAGTTGCTGAGCTGCTGAGTTTCTGAGTTCCGTGCTAGCTATGACAGGCCACGTCAAGTAAGAAACATAACATTTATGTTAGGAATTATTTGGGAGCAAAACCCGAGAACTATCGACTGTTGAAACTCTTGGGCGTTGGTGGTGCAGGACCAAACAATTACGTAGTCATATTTCTGGGTAAAATATTGGTTCGTTCATATTTGCCCACTGTTGGTGACGGTTGTTTGTACGAAAAGTGTTAAGTCGCAGCGCTTACAAATAATTAGGATAAAACCACGTCGCGGTAAGCTTATAATAAGACGTTATTTTTAAATTTTGAGTGGCTTAATATTTTCTCGCCCATCAAAACTAGAATCTTATGTCAACTCCTCGAAATCTTATCGCAAAATATTAGGTTTACTTTTCGGAAGCCATATACAAAGTGACGTGGGTATGCTCACTCGTCAAATGACCAAGGACCGAGTGCTACGTTCGCTTGTCGGATGTCAAATGTCGAATCCCTGGTTGGGTACCGAGACCACCGAGTTATGTTCGCTAGTCAAGTGGCTAGCTCAGATTATGTCCTCACACGCACTTGGACGTCGCTGTATCCGATATTTTCTTCGGCTTAAATTCTGAATTGGGTTTTCCGATTGGCTGGTGGCCACTCGGTTCGACAACCCGTAAATTGCGAGGGGGCGGGGAATCAAACTTGATTAGCTGTCGCTAATATAATATGAAGGTTCGAAACATCGAAGTTAAAAAAATGATCGGCATGAAAAAAAAAGTTGCATGGGCGCAGATGCTGAAGTGGAGATGGGGAGGACATGTAGCAAGAATTAACCTATCGAAATGGACCTACGCTGCTGCAATGTGGTGCCCAAGGATCGGGAAGAGGAATCTTGGAGGACCGAAGATCAGATGGTGGGATGTCTTCGAGAAGACGACTGATGGACAGCGGAGACGCAATGCACGAATCCGGTCATCGTGGTGAGATTTCAACAAGAAGCGGAATATCCGCCTCACTAGGACTAACTCCCCTGGCAAGGTCCTCTCTAGCTATCCCTTCTAAGCAAGGGGCCGTTGCCCTAACGGAATTTATGGTTAAACCATTCATTCAACACCATGTGACCAAGATCCTCGGCGGGGTTTATTAGCACGTTCACAATGCCACTATTTAGCCGAAAAAAGACAACGGAGTTCACTACCTCATTGTTCGTATCATGAAGGCCATCCGCAATCGGCGCCAGCCACGACTGAAACATGCTGCGCACTGATAGACATCAAATAATTGCCAATACTTACATTGATTTCGTTCAGTAAGGTGCGAAATATTCCACTCAAACCAGTAATTACAACTCCTGTGTTATTTACATAAGCTACGTACATTTCCAAACGTTGCGATTTGTATTCACATCCTAACAAGCCTCTCCGCGAATCGTACTGCGGCCCATGGTCAGTTATATTTACTTCAAGTGGAAAGGAAATAAGAAAACGGAAGTGGGGAAGGAGTAATATTCTGAATAATGTAAACAACTACTTCGAGTAACTGGAATGGAAAATGAGAAGAAAGATACTAGGAACAATTTAAACGACGAATAAATACAATAAATAGGTTGGAACAACAATGAAGAGCAATGTGTTGGTTACAATTTGTTTTCATCAGAAGATGTTAGGTTTAAGAAAAACAAAATGACATAGCTTTCTTACGTTTATGGCGCTATGTCTGCTGTACAATTTATAGAGCGTCCAGTGAGTAAACGTAATGATATCTCATGAGTTTTGAAGCATAAGGAACGGAACTCGCCTTTTTTAAGGTACTATCACACGATGCCGATGAGAACCGTCATACGAAATTTAAATCAACTGATATTTAGGCAGAGATTAGAGCCTAAGGCCTCCAGAATATGAAGGTAATCTAGTAAATACAGCACAGTTTTCGAGCAGGTCGCCATATTAAGGGCAGTTCAAGGTATCCCTTTTCTTTGGCAGCATGCCATAAAGTCTTAGGGAGAACGAGAAATTAGAGCTCAAGTATTTTAAACCCAGCCCTACAGAAAAGCCTGCGCCGTTCGTGATTGCTTTTATTCGTCTTCCTTTACGAAGGGAAATTATTTGTGGAATCCATTTGAAGGTTTTAATGCACGCAGCCAGACCAGATGAAAAAGAGTGACAGGAAGGGAAATGAGGGAGAAGAAGAAATATTAATTTTAGGGTGAGTTTCATGTTTACGAGGCAACAGCTCATGAAATGATCAAACTAGCGTAAGCGTAAATTAATGGGACTCTGTTAAAGTCAGTTCATCTGCTGTGGTTGCATGCTTGGATGCTTGTAACTAATCACTGAAATTTACCGAAATTTTAAAATGAGAGATAGTGGGAAAATGGGAATAAGAAGGAATAACCAATTAAAACTGTCAATGTTATTCGTACATTTTTTCCTCTTAACAATCAAGAGAGAAATAATTCTCAAATTTTAAAGACCTTAATGACCTTCTGATACTCACGAACAAAAAAACTTTTTACTACGCTAAGCAACAACGTAATATATTCGAGACTGAATTTCTGAAGGGGGTATTGCTGAAGATTCGAGTGTTCTGGGAACGTTGCGCCGTGTCTACTGTTAATTGCCGACGTTTCGAAAGCAATGAGACCCTTCATAACGCCAGTAACTATTAACGAGCCCATTCGACATGACAACCCAGGATATTTTACTCTTCAACTCTGAAAACCCCTGAAATCAGACAATTCTAATATGAAATCTCATAAATGTATTGATGTTATGAAATACCGTAATTTTAAATGTGTTAATTTCTAAAAGGGTACTACGACGTCTTAGTACAGCACGTAAAGCAACACGTGTTTTCTATAAAATTACAAATTTCTCCGAGAGTGATTCCGTCCCTAAATGTCGGTTTATGCAGGCTTTGTATGTAAAAATGCGCGTATTATGAACAGTATATTTAACCTTCTTCAAATACTGCACTACCTTACAGATCCTAGTGGCATGCAGACAAATTACATGCATAAAAATGCTTAATTGTGCTAAACGGCTTAAGTTGTGTAATTGCACGGATGTGCATTGTAAATAATTTATATTTTTTTCTTTCGGCCTGTGGCTCTGCGACCCGATTCCGGGTCACGGCCTCCCCTTACGGGGCTTCGCGATCACACTCATTGGACACACCACCTGACAACACTCACACGAGACAAACATCCATGCTGCCGGCGGGATTTGAACCCGCGGTCCAAGCAAGCGAGCGGCCTTGGGTCCACGCGTTAGATCATGCAGCCACTGGGATGGGCTTTTAAATAAATGTCACGCTGAATGATGAATTACCAACGCTTTCAAGTAGGGCTAATGAGGAGAAGGTATAAGTTGGAATTAAGAAGTATTTCAGACAAAGCTTAATAAAATAAACACTTTACCCCCATGTATTTAATGTTCTACAATAAAAGTCAACAAACCAACATTATAAAGGGCAATTCTGCACAGCTATAATATACAAACTTGTATTCTGAATAATGATTTCAAATTTAGCCTAGACTACTGGCTATACTGAATCAAACGTTTCTCGGCTTTCCTCAGGATTTCCAGGTAAATGCTATGATAGAATCTTTAAACAGGCTACGATCACCTTCCAGGCCCTTACCTCATCAAAACTAACAAATTGTATTCCCACATAACTCCTGCAATTGAAGCTAGACGCTATTTCAACTCGTAATGTGCATGTGCACTACGGAGAGGGCCTCAGTACCCTCTCTGTTGTGAGAGGTGCCAGTCGCACAAAGAAATTAATTCCAGTCCACCGTCCAGTGACAGGCACAGCTACATTCTTCCCCACACACCTTCTTAGCCGACAGTAGTCAAGATCACGCACGCACTGGCAGTGATACAGACCGGAGTAAGAGACGAGCTTTTCACGCACGATCAGCATGTGATGGCCCAGTTTGCGCACAACGAAATGTGGCTGCCGGTACTCTGGGTGTTCTGCGACTGTGCATTTTTGAATAACGAGGACAAAGAGTTAGAGACAGCCAGTGCCTTTGACCAGTCACCACCTGTCTATCTGTTGCTACCGTCAGCTTCTGAAATCTGCTGGTTATATCGGATGCAGCAACAGAAGGTGATGATTTTCAGATCGCTCTTTTACTAAATTGGTTTGAATATAAGAAACACACAAAAAAATTACTTAGCGTCAGCAGCAAATTCCATTTAATATGCGCCTTTTACTTCTTAAAATTACGTCTCTTAAGTGGTCTCCCCGGCATGCAATGCATCCCAGTAATAGTGATCGCAAATTAACAGAAACTTGCCTTCCGTACTGCAGTACGTTAGTTACAAATGTGTTTCTGAACATCATCACGTTCTTTTGTGGCACGTTAAGGGAAGAAGGAACACGTCAGCGTCGAAATTAGAGCCACTGATAAACGTTTGCTGCGGAGTTGTGGTTAATTTCCGATTGCGAATACAGCAATGTGCTGCACGCCAGGAATATCACTTCGGAGACGTAAGCATTTTACTACTGAGGCTCTGTAATTTTTTGTGTCTTATATTCAACCCGATACGTCAAAGCACCTATCTAAAAACCGCTATTAATGCCGCACCAATACTAACACAATATTGTATAAAATCCACGTACAAAGTGTATCGAAACACTATAACGTTCAATTTTCAGTGTTGACGGCAGTGATGCTTTTATATTGTAATCATCTTGATGACACTACGCTGAAGAACAAGAAACGTTAATGGTGAAACAAGCAAGTATGTGCGTGACGTAACAGCTCCAGCATGTGACGTTTGTTATTGGCAGCATTAAGATCCATTCAAACATCAGCTTCTCGCCTAATGACACGGTGTCACATCGCAGAAGACTTTAATCTTCAGCAAGCGCTGTGAGAAGCTCAAATCTCGCGCACTTGAATTGTTAACAATGACTTCAATTCTTGAATGGTACTTCTCCCCTCAACAAATATTATTCGGGTAAGCAAGTGAAAGGACGGGCGCAGCATGTGGCATGTTTGGTAGGAAGACAAGTGCATACAGGGTTTTGGTGCGGAAAGGACAGAATCCACTTGGAAGACCTAGGCATAGACAGAAGGATAATATTAAAACGAATCTTAAACATTTGAATGAACGTCATTGACTGGATTAATTTGACTCCGGATATGTGACGGGCTCTCTTGAACACCGCAGTGAACATTCTGGATCCATAACATGCGGGGAATTTCTTGACTAGCTGAGAAACTAGTAGCTTCTCAAGAAGGGTTTTGCCCCAGTAAGTTAATTTGCTACCTTCCGGTACTGGCCCAACTAGAGGTATGACACGACATAGCGGAATTCTTTGCTGGGGTTAAAATGGCCTACGTGTGATGCTGACCACTCACCCCAGAAAATGTTGTATGTGTGGAAACAGGGACAAATATGACATACTAACATGCACACTTTTTGCAACCATTCGTTACGACAGCTCCAGTAACAAGTGACTTAGCACTAAAGGCCCCGTGAAAAGACGCAAACCACTGAGAATTAAAAATTGTGTGACAGAATGTGATTTCGAAAAGAAAGGTTATGTGCAGGAAGCAGCAGGTTTAAGAAAACTTCAAAATGAGAGTTTTTTTTTTAATGCTCGCCTAATATTATTATGATAACCAAGTTTATGACATTAAGATGAGCAGATCATGTGGTACGCATTGGAGAGAGAAGAAATGGGTACAATTTTTGTGAGAAAACGTGAAGAAAAGAGACCACATGGAAGACCTAGGCATAAATGTGAAGATAAGATGGGTCTAAAAGAAACATGTTGGAGCGTGTCGTCTGGATGAAGATGGAAATCAGTGGCGGCATCTTGTGAAAATGGTAATGAACTTCCCGGGTTTCACAAAATGCAGGACACTTCTCTTCTAGATGAGCAACTTTTAGCTTCACAAAAGGGTTTTTTATCCGTTGAGTCGTTTATTTCTTGTCACTTAGGGAGAATGCCCCAAGTGCAGAGTACCTTTTGTCTCTGATTGCTTGCTGTAGAGCGGGCAACACCGTTGCTGCACAGCGACTGATAAAGCCGCCCTCTGCAGTGATCAGTCTAGCGGCAAAGAAATACGATTACTCTCCGTACAATCAAAAGCCGCCGTACAAGTTTACGGAAGATGACTTTGAAATTTATAACAGACTGTAACAGCTACAGTAACTTTTTCCATTTACCGAAAGATACGAAATCGACAACACTGCTAATGGCGACGAAGCAAACTTCTTTCTACGGTCTTTGCCCACGGAAACTTTGTGGTTTAAACACGAATATGTGCTGCTATGCTAAAAAAAAAAACACGTTAGACACAAATATGAAAAAATAAAGCCGGCCAATAAAGATGATAATTTCCGAATAACATTTTATGCATAACGAATCTGTTCCTGGTCCCGCCTTGAAGGCACACGGGGCAGTAAATGTAGAGTTCCGCTCACTCTTTTCAACGGGATTAGATGGGGTGAGTTTCACAGCCCGGCCGCTCTAGTCCCTGAGAGATTTGCCCCAGTAACCATTTAATACAAGACTGTGTGTTTCCCATAGCAAGTCTAGACTTTTCTATGTATTTCGGCGGGAATTATGCATGGTAGTATCTGTTTATTTTCTTTAGACGGTATAAGAAAAGTAACCCGATGTAAAAAGAGGAAGCACTCTTGTTCCTGCGACATTTCGTAGAATGCAGCTTCCACTGTACTGTATCGTATGTTTAAAACTACATATAACCCCCTAACCTTTAAAGCTTAGTCGTTACTTTATGTACCACACGGTTTAACACACAGATATATAAAGAGTCAGTTCCCTGATAAGGAGGATGGAGACTGTCCTCGAAATGTCCCTTTACTTGCATTCGACAACCTGACGCAGCTGCTAGCTCAAGAACATTTTATTGAATATAAATATTCCATTTTATGTTTATGGTTCCGTGCATCGCTGATCTATATTAATAATTGTCCAACGAGATGCAACACAAAGCAGTCTATTTATTATTCTGCACGTTCACTCCACATGTTTCTGGTGTCAACCACACCCATCATCAGGAGTACACAAAACTGTAACTACAGCCTCCGGTACTGCTCATATTTTTTGTGCACCTACCCTCCCTCCAACGTGGCCACGTTGGCCACGTTGGAGGGATGGTAGCTGTACCAGTACCGGGGGCTGTAGTTACAGTTTTGTGTACTCCTGATGATGGGTGTGGTTGACACTCGAAACATGTAGAATGACCTTGCAGAATACTAAATAGACTGCTTTGTGTTGCATCTCGTTGGGCAATTATTAATACATAAATATTCTACTTTCTGCCCAGACAGTGCATTTGTGTATTCTGTCTGATCTCATAAAGAAGAGCGATTACTTCCCCATACCGCGTTAACTTTTTATAACAGAGCTAGAGTGTGTTTATTGCGTGGTAAGAACTGACTCTTTAAATATAATTCAGGTTAACTTTAGACTTTAAACGACTAAAAGATTTTGTCGTTTGAACACAAATTAGGTACTTCCGAAACACTGCGAAAAGCGACTATTGGCTTCGTCATATCTCTGTCTGTCCGCATGGAACAACTCGGCCGCCAGTTGAATGATTCTCATTAAATAATGTATTTGAAGACTTTTCGAAAATATGTTGAAAATATTCAATTTTGATTAAAATCTGACAAGAATAACGGGTACTCTACGTGAAGGTCATTGTACATTATAATATCTCGCTGAATTCGTTTTAGAATGAGAAACTTTTCATACAAAAGTTGTAGAGAAAATCGAAACATACACTTCATGCCCAATAACTTTTATACGAAAATCGCGCCGTTTATGATGTATGTGGGATTACAATATGCATTTTTGCGCTTCCACTGGTTACGCGAAAGCGCCGCTATGTTATGTTACACGTACATTTTCAATATTATTAATCTTGAAGTGAATATTACTGGCCTGAATACACCAAGATTAAAATAACTTGAGCGAAGACCATTCTGGTACTTGTAAGAGAGGAAGGAGCACTAACATCCCCTACAACGTAAAGCTCAGTTTGAAGGAGCACTAACATCCCCTACAACGTAAAGCTCAGTTTCAGTCTACCGGATAAACTTTTCTGTTGAACCAAATTTTTCCTCAGTGTCTGACTCACCTCTCTACTACCTCACCACATAACTTCAGCACCTAGCTTCCTGGGTCATTCGCTGTCCACAGAGTTCACTCAAGGTTCTGTTGTCAAATAAAATGTCCATAAACAAGAAATATTTTTTCAAATGCTTTGACAAGAAAATGAATTATTGTAACATAATGAGTAAGACTCAGTTTGAATCTCTGCTATTTAGAGATATGCACTGGGCAGAACGGCACCATACTGTAATTCTAAATTTGTTTACGTCTGTATGTAACTGAAAAAACAGCAGACAATAAGAACACAAGGCTTTATTCGAATTTCCTCGGCACAGGAGCTATACAGAATATTTTTCAACTAATTTCGGAATATATTTTTTTGTGCAAATAGTAGGCAGGAAAATAACCTAACTCGTTCACTTCGTTTCTGTTTAAGTTGCTCGTTATCCATTTCTTTCTTCTGTTAATAAACTGTTGCATTAGAATCCTCACTTTTATCCGGGTGTCTCGTTGGATCTTCCAACTCAGCTTGGTCGCTTTTCCATAAGAACGAGAATGTCTCCCCTACCTGTCGCTCTGCAGTCGGCTTTTAGTGGAAGCCCAGGCTTATTATAATTATTATTATCTCCCTGATAACTGTGAACAAAATATACAAAGAAAGAGCCGCTATTAAATATCTGCACGAAGGAGAGACCTTTCGACAAGCCAAATAGTTTTTTATTGTTCTCAAAAACTCTCGCATTTTACGGTACCCGAAGGTCCCTTTCCGTGTTCACATTAGTGATGAATCTACCCTAGTTCTTTATGTTTTTAGACAGCACAAGGGAAAACGATCCTGAACCAAAGAGCGGTAGACATTCCCCTATATTATTCTTGCTTGCAGGACCTTGTAAATTAAATCCATATTTATTACTGTCGTCCACAAATATCCGAAAAATTGCCGCTATTAGCTCCGTTTGCGTATATG
>Ga0123357_10004451_pt1 | contig 16451 bp, 7 predicted proteins | sample TergutEmb28metaG_FD_89873 | JGI IMG/M metagenome (GOLD analysis project Ga0123357, IMG submission 89873) | Embiratermes neotenicus P4 segment gut microbial communities from Petit-Saut dam, French Guiana - Emb289 P4 | ecosystem: Host-associated > Arthropoda: Insects > Digestive system > Gut ... | reverse complement strand
ATGGCACATTCATGGAAAACAAGTAGTCTGACTTTGTTTTCGTAAGCCTGCGTAACGGCTCTTTTGATTGCATTAAAATTATTATTAATATTTTCATTACTTCCAAATTGGAAAACAGCTATTCTCATTGTATTAAATACCCCTTAATATAAATTTGATATGGTTATTTAAAAATCTTTTCTATACCCATTAATGCTTATACCATTCGTTCCAATATCCATTTATCAGCTATGTTCGCTGCTTCTTTCGGTGTCATTTTCGTAGTGTCTAAAAGGTATATTTTAGGACTTGTGGTTTCGGCATTGTTTATTAACCAATTATTGAAATCCACCGAACCCTTTATCCAACTCTCCTCGTCGTGGATGCCGTAGATGTTTCTCTCATATACGAGCCTTTCTTTCACACGAGAAACAAGTGTTTTTTCATCACATACGTTTGCTATATAATGGATTTCAGAAAATGCCTGTCTTTCGGCAAGTTTTTCGAATTGTTCGGGTATCGCATTACAACCGCACCATACAACAGGCATACCAGTTTGTGAAACAATGTTGTTACACATATTGAGCCATAGTTTTCTATAACTCATATAGCCGTCATCAGGAGTATAGTATATTTCGTTCCATAATAAATCTCCTTCAAGCGCGATATATTTTTTCTTTTCGTTTTCAAATAATACCTTTAATAAAGTAGATTTACCAACGCAACTTGCACCTGTTATTATAAATAAAGGTAACTTTTTATTTGATTTCATACCATACCTCCGAAAATATAAATACTATTCGTTCTACGCCTGTTACATAAACCGCGCAAAACATTAAAACATTTACTATTCATAATAATTATACCATATGAATTAATAGAAAACAATATTATGCGTTGAAAAGTTATATATTTTTTCACGGAATTTTAGATAAAAAAATAAAAGTAGTAAAAATGCAGTATAAAAATTTTAATACATGAATATATCTCAAAAAAATGCAAAGATATATTGCAATACCCATTGATTTTTGCTGCTTGTTATTGTATAATAAAACTATTGCTTAAACTTTTATAAATTTTCGGAGTAAATGATTATGAACAGCAACACTATTTTATCAACAGAAAAATATCTTGAAAGAATAAAATATAGCGGCAAAACGCCGCTGAATTATGAAACTCTGTCCAACCTTGTTTACTGTCATTTTACGAGCGTCCCGTATGAAAATTTCGATATTCTCAACAATATTCCGCTGTCTCTTAAAGTCCCGGATTTATACGACAAAATAGTAATCAGAAACAGGGGCGGCTATTGTTTTGAGCTGAATACTCTGTTCAACTGGCTTCTGACTGAAACGGGATTTACGACGCATACATACATCGCCCGTTTTTTGGCTGATGAAACCGGTATTCCCATGAGGCGCCACAGAGTTATGAGAGTGGATATCGACGGTCAGCATTATATCGCGGACGTCGGCGTAGGAAGCGAGGTCCCCGTTCGCCCTCTAAGACTTGAGGAAAACGTTGAAACAGAGGTCAGGGGCGTACTTTACAAATTCAGAAAAGACGAAATGTACGGCTGGGTTCTGCAATATAAAAACAGTAAAAACGAATGGAAAGACATATACGGATTTACGGAAGAACCGCAGTATGAAATTGATTTTGTTCAGCCGGATTTCTGGTGCCAGCACAGTCCGGATTCGCCGTTCAGAACGCAGAATATGGCGGCAATACGCACGGAAACCGGAAAATATGCTATAGACGGCAATATTTTAAGGATATTTGATTTATCCTGCGGCGATAAAACAGTTGCGTCAAGAGAATTTGAGCCGTCCGAATTGCCGGCAATATTAGAAAAATATTTCGGGGTAATATTGTAGTTATGTAAATAAAAAATCCCCCGTTTGCTTATATACCGGCTGTATAAAATCAAACGGGGGCAGTTTATCCCTCCTTACTTGCTTTTTTAATTTTTGCTGCATTTAATTTATGTAAGTAAATATTATTAAGTATTATATTTTGTAAAACTACACCCCCGATCAATTTATTTATAAAACGCTCCGTCACCCCCAGCCTTTTTGATTTTTGTCCTACATCTTTATTTTATGTCAAAACGCGGTAAAGTGTTATTGTTAAAACAAATTTTTAATTATTTTTATAAAAAAGTCCTTTTAAAAGATGCGTTCTTTTACAGGGGCTTTTTTGTTTTATTTGGAAACGATATCTAATAATACTTAAATTAGTCTTTAATTTGTTTATATTTACGACAACAAAAATTTAAGAAAAAGTTAATAAATATGCGTATTTCCGCAACAGTATTTTTTTATATTTTTAATATAATTCTAAGGAAATCTGATTAATCTGAGTAAAATATAGATCTATCTCAATCGTATATCTATATACTTTGCCAAAAATAACCGGATTATACAAAATTTTTGTGATGTTACGTTGCGTACAGGATGTTTAATATCGTTATCAGGATGTTAATTTAATGATTGAGGACAGGAAAACCGTTAAAGATAATGAATTTAAACACGTTGGAGGTAAATAACAGAAATGAAAATAATACGTAAAATGTCAAAAAGAACCAGAGCGTTTATGCTGTCTCTTGTGATTCTTTTCTCTATTTTTCCGATGGTATGGGCGGACGCTCCCTCTACGGGCGGCTGGGAAGACCATACCGCCGTATCAAAGTATGAAACGCACGTCGACTATAATGCCGGGGATACGCCGGACGTTAAAAGCGATGTGATTCATGGAACGGAATTTTCGTGGCAGAATACTTTAAACAAATGCGCGGAAACAGAAACGCCGGACACTTTCAAACTCACGTTAAGCGTAACGGGAGACAAGATATCTCCGCCCCCTGTGCCTATTGTTTGCGTGCTTGTTATGGATATATCGGACAGCATGAATAAATCTGTTTCAGGAACGGATTCAAGTATAAAAATTAACGAATTACGGGACTCAGTCAAAGAGTTTTCAAGCGAATTTCTCAGCGCGAGTCCTAAAAATTATATATCGCTGGTCACGTTTGCAAGTTATGCTCAAGTCCTGCCTAAATCAAGCGGTGCGGATTTTTTTGGCGGCGGGGACATCGGCAGTATAAATTCCCTTATGAGCAATCTCACTACGCCAAAAGAACCGTTTACAGGGACAAATATTCAATCGGGACTGCTTGAAGCGTATACGGTTTTGAGTAATGTTACGGCTTTAAGCAACCATAACGGAGTAGACCTTCCCGATGAAGATTTGAATAACGCGGAATATATAGTAGTGCTTATGAGCGACGGCGGAGCAAACGAGTACTACCTTTTGGGGAATTCTTACAGCGGAGCGAATACAGTCCCTCCTGCGCTCGAAAATTATACTGCCGAAAATATAAGCGGCGCACTTAATTATTCATTTACCGGCGCTCAAAATGATAAAGATAGCGTAATAGCCGGATTCTATTATGGAAAGCCGTGGTTAAATGACGGACAGACGGCTGCCATGAACGCGAGGAATATACTTTTAGGCAAAGCGCAGGAAAATAATTCTGCCTTGGCTGTGTCAACTCCGGCTCTCACGCATATTCCCATTCTATATACTGTGGCGTATGATTTGACCAGCGACGCCACCCTGTATACTCCTCCCGGTCAGACTCAGGGGTATACCTTAAATTATTGGCTGTCGCAGTTCGCGACCAGCCCTGATTACCATTTTCAGACAGACGACGGAATCACATTGCTCAATATATATGAAGATATTGCAGATAAAATAACCTCGCCGTCTATAACTGCGGGAAGTATAATAACTGATACTTTATCAGATTATTTTGAATTTCCGACGAACTGGTTTGTAGAAGCTAAAATAGGAGCAACAGAATATCTCACCAACGACAATATTGTGGACAGCTCAACAGGGGAGTTGATTTCCGCCGGCGCGGGAGCCAGAATGTCATCTGATAATACTACTCTTACATGGGTGTTAAAGCAAAGCGTCGGATATGGCGTAACAGCTTCCATAACAGTCAGAATAAAGGCCAAACCGAACGCTTATACTGATAGCTGCGACGATTCTGTTCAAGACGGCAAGATTCTCACAAACGACGACGCCCAGCTTCAATACTGGAATGAATTAAAATCTAAAACCGACTGGCTTCCAAGCGATTCAGCTACATCTTATACAGCACAGTTTGTAAGTCCGAAAGTTCACGTTCAGAACAGGACTTTGCAGGTGTCTAAAACAGTTTATAAGGACCCGTATAACTCAGGCATGTCTTTGTCGGGAATAAACAGCGTCGATTGGGTAAAAAATACCGCGTTCAATTCTCTTGACAAAAAAGCCCTGTTTAAAATAACCGTTTCAAATCCGTCCGCATATGCGGCAAAAGACGTTACGCTCACAGATATGGTTTCAGGTCCGGGAGTTTCTCCGGGCGGTCAATGGATTGACGGCGACGGCAACCCGACAGAAGCGTTTGACATCGGGGGAAGAACCGGCAGCGATATGCCGTCCAAGACGTTCTATTATGCGACAGGCAATTTGCCTGACGCAGGCGCATACACAAATACCGCAACGATAAACAGCGACGCAGGCTCAAATTCGGACAGCGCGACCGTATTGGTAGCTGAACCGCAGATTTCCGTCGATAAAACAGTATATAACCCGGACACAAAGCAATTCGACAAAAGCGCAGTTCTTAATTCCGGAGATGCCGCAAGATTCAAAGTGACGGTTACAAACACTGGGAAAGTTGTCACAAACTATCTTTCTCTGACGGACGAAATCACTGGGGACAGCGTGGATATTCCCATTAAAGAAGATAATATTGAAAGCATCACATTAAACGGCGGCGCGCCGCCGGAGAATTTTAAAATAGACAGCTTCGCCTTAAATCCTAATGATGTGCTTGTAATAACATACAGTATAGAACTGTCCGGAGATTTAGGCAATGAATGGACGTTAGATACAAGCGCAGTGCTATCGAATTTAAGCGAAGACGATCAGAATACAGTAAGTGAATTGCAGGCTGAAATCGCTGCGGCGCAGACCGACTTAGGCGTAAGAAACGACGTTCTCAGCAATGACGGAACGGGCTCTTTATATGCGGTATATAATGCTGCAAAAACAGCATATGAAAGTAATTCTGCCGCGGTTCCGTTCTCTGCCGCCTCCGCTCAAATTGCTCAGATTCCTTCAACAACTACCGAGACAACCGCCGCAATTCAAAATTCGACAGCGCCGTCTACAATACCGGAAGACGGGGTAACTGAAGCAGCCAAAGTAATCGACACAACTACTGCGGAGACCGATATTCAAATGACAGAACCCACGACAGAACAGGAAAGTGCAACGGCGGCCTCCGATGTAAGTACAACCGCCAATTTAGTTGAGGCACAAATCGCCGGATTGTTGGGATATAAATCCGCAGACGATGCGGCTTCAACCTCTGACACATGCGTTACAGAATCTGAAACATCAATGAAGATTAATACAGATACAACCGAACCGACACTCGATAATGATGAGAATAAAGATAATACGGATACTACAGAAAGTACTACAGCCGGAATAGTCGGAGCCGCCGGAATGGTTACATGGGCTTTTACCGGTACAACAATAGCTTACGAAGCTCCGACTGTTACTATCCCGTCTGTTACGTTTGCAACAACCGCGCCGACGACGCTTGCGCCGACGGCAACAGCGGCGCAAACTACCACTGCTGACCCGTCGGTCGTATTGGCTGCCGTGGAAAAAGCATACAAAGACGCGCAAACCGCAGTTCAGGATAAAATCGCGGAGATAGAAAAATTAGACGCGCAACTGCAGGGGATAATAAAAACAGCCAGAGACGAGTTGCTGCTCTCCCAGGCTCCGGAAAGCAAATACTTTACAAATACCGCAACAGTCACAGACAAAACAACGGCTATCGACAACTCTTCAAGCGCAGATATAGAAGTAAAACCAGTTTTGCAGTCAGCCGTCGCTGTAGATAAGTACGTTATAGACGCCGGCGGAAAGAGACAAAAGGATTTAACTTTGCCTTCTGCGGCAGGCGGCGTCACATTTGAAATAGATATTACAAACAACGGAACTATAACAAAACAAATTTCAGTTGCCGACCAATTCGAAGATAACACAATTACTTTTTCAGACGAAAATATAATTTCACCCGACGGCGTGGTATTTAACGATGACGGGACGCTGACAGTTTACCCCGGAGATAAAATAACACTGAGGTTTACGGATAATACCCTCCCGGAAAATACAGACCCCGAAGATAAAATCTATACAAACACAGTGACTATTACCTACGACGACGGCAATTCGACAGATACAAGCTCTGCGACTGTAACCGTTTCGGGAGTTTCCACAGTGGAATTGACCGTAACCAAAGATGTGGCAATTTATGACCCGACCGAAGGGGATTATTCAAATTTCGATTATTCTTACGGACACGGCACTCCGCTTGATTTGCCATACGCAGACTCTCAGGCTATATATAAGGTAACAATACACAACAGCGGAAATTCTAAGGGCGCATTCGCTCTTAGCGATAGTTTAGACGGCAACCCTGTATACCTGACTGATTTCGTCGAATTGTCCGGTTCCGCCTATCTTCCGGTATCTGAAGATGATAACACTATTGCGCCGGATGATACAAGATACTTGTATTATATTACAGAACCTGGCGAACTGCCTCTTGGCAGAACTCAAATAAGCGGCAATTTTATCACAAATACTGTCATATTAACATACGGCGACAAGTCTGCGGAAAGCAGCGTTGAAGTGACAACGCGGGATACTCCGGACATTACTGTAACTAAAGAAGCGGCGCAATATAAAGGAGACGGTGTGAATTACAACGACGGCAGTTACGGTTATACGTCCGACGACGTTCAGTTGGATCCCGATACGAAGGCAGTTTTCAGAATAGAGATAATTAATAACGGAAATGAAACAGTTACATTCGACTTCGCCGACACATTCGCCGGACACCCTATAGCCGATTTGTCTGATTTTATAGAGCTAACCGGCGCATATTCGCAGATAAAAGCTTCAGGCAATACAATTAAATCAGGAGACACGCGGATTCTGTATTATAAAACAGATACATTAGGCGCGGATACAAAGTTTACAAATATTGTCAAAGTCACGCCTAGAGGCGGGAATATGATAACAGCCCAAGCCTCTGTAATAACTCCTCCGACGCCGTCTGAGGGCAGACTTACTGTAACCAAAAAAGTCGCTCAATATGAACCCGGCAACAACAATTATGACTCTTATGGCTATCAGTCCGGCGATAATATTGTTTTCGACGGAAACGTTAAGGCAGTTTATCAGATAACATTGACAAACGAGGGGGATAAAGCTGTAAACTTCACTTTCAGCGATATTTTGGACGATAAAGACGGCAATCCGGAAGCAATTCCTTTATCCGAATTCGACGAAGGATCATACGGTCACAGCGCGGCAGGTATTGTTACGATTACCGGACACAATCATTATGTATTCTACTATATTACACCTGATACATACCCGCCCGGTATAAATTCAGACAATCCTGACATGAAATCCGTTGTAAATACCGTCACGGTAACCGACGACGGGAATACCAGCGATTACGCGACGGACAGCGTGGCGTTTACCACCAAAAATCCTCCCGTTGACGGCGAACTTTCCGTGATAAAAAGCGTCGCGCAATATATAAATGGTGAAAACGACTTTAACAATGACGAAGTTTATACATATACTAAAGGGTTGTTAAATTTGACCACAACTGACAATGCAACAGCTCCTCCCTGTGCAGTTTATAAAATAGAAATAACAAATCCCGGCGAGACAGACATAAGATTCGATTTCAGCGACGATTTAGACGGCAACACAGTTGAATTCACAGACTTGCTGCAGGAAGACGCTGACGGACAATTAGGAGGGGTATCAGCGTTGGCGAATATTATTTACGCAGGCGAGACGCGTACATTCTATTATCCTGCGTTTGAATTGCAAAGCGGCAGAAATCCAGACAATCCTAATCTTGACCTTGATAAACAGTATATTCTCAATACTGTAACCGTGACAGACAAGAACAACAGCGATAATTCAGGTTCAGACAGCGTTAAAGTCACAACGCCGGATTCCGACATCACCGTGACAAAAACTGTTGCGGAGTATATACCGGGCAACGAAATTTACGGGGATTCAATCTATAGTTATCAGTCCGGAATCAATTTTGATAAATCCAATGTGCAAGTTGTTTACAAAGTATTCATACAAAACAACAACAACTATGATATTCAACAATTCAGTTTAGACGACTTTTTTGACAGCACATCTTCAACTCCTGCACATCTTACTTTAAGCGATTTAAAAGAATTGTCAAATACAACCGAAAAATATGATCCGGTAACAAGAGATACGATTACCGCAAAAGGTTCAAGGGTGCTGTACTACAAGACAGGCATATTGCCGAACGGCAGAAACGGAGACGACCCTATTGTAAACGAAGTCACAATAACCGAGGGAGCGACAAGCATATCTGCTTCGGTTGCGGTCACAACCCCGACCGTAGACGACTTCACCTTGGTGAAAAGCGTCGCGCAATATACCGGAAACACAGATTACAGCAGTTATACATATGTAGATGAACTCAATAATTTACAGCCAAACTCTCAAGTAATTTACAGGATAGAATTAACAAACAATACCGCAGTGCAAACCACGTTTACTTTCAGTGACAAATTTGATGGAAAAACAGTTTCATTTGACTCTATGTATGAAGGTGACAGAAATGTCGCAGACGGATTTACTATTGATGCACATACCACAAGAACATTTTATTTCGTATCGTCTAAACTCGAAGGCGGCAGAAACGCGAACAATACTGACCCCGCAAAGCAGTCTATCGTAAACACCGTTACAGTCACTCCAAAAGACAAACCGACGTTGACAAGCAGCGCTACAGTCACAACGACAGGGAGCGTCGTTCCGCCGGTGGTTGATACGCCTCTCACGGTGACAAAAAGCGTTGCGCAGTATATAGCCGGTAAGAATGACTATACAAACCCGGTTTATCAATATCAGACAAGTACCCAGACAACTCCCGTTCCGTTGAGTTACAATGCTATAGCGGTTTATAAAATAACAATAACAAACCCCAATACGGAACAAGTCACATTTGATTTCGCAGATACTTTCAACGGCGTTTCCGATGCTGTGACACCGATTGCCCCGACCGCGTTTTCTGAACCGGGTATCAAAACCGGATATGAGCCATTAAGCGCAGAAAGCAATACGATTAACGCAGGCGATACGCGCACATTCTATTATAAAACTCCGCAGCTGCAAAACGGCAGAACTTCAACAAATCCTATTGTAAACACCGTCACGGTTACGCAGGGTGAAACAGAAATACCGGCACAGGTCGAGGTCACAACGCCGGATAACGATAATATCGACAATATACTCACCGTAGTGAAAAGCGTAGCTAAATATTCAGTCAGCAATCCCGATTATAAAAGCTACACTTATACAACAGGCACGCTTGATTTAGCTAACGGATCACAGGCAGTTTACAGAATAGTAATCACAAACAAAACCGGAGATCCAATCTCATTCAAATTATCCGACATTTTCGACAGCACATCCGCCGCTCCTACGACGCTTGCTCTGACAGACTTGTGGATATTATCGTCGGGCACTACATATGCGCATCCAAGTTTAACGGATAATACTGTTCCCAAAAACGATTATATAATCCTGTATTACGTCACTCCCGCCGGTAAATTACAGAACGACAGAAATTCAAACAATACGGCTCTAAACTCGGCTCTGCGGTCTATCATAAACAGAGTTACTGTGACTTATGTAAACATAAGCGGTATAGATTCGGGTTCTGTATCAAGTCAGGTCGCAGTCACGACGACAGGCGCCGTTACTCCCCCTAAACCCCCGGTAGTAGATACTAATCCGCTCACGGTGACAAAAAGTGTTGCGCCGTACACCGCAGACAGGGATTACAGCCTCTACCCATATCAGACAAATACTTTGACAATGCCGTATAATTCGCAGGTGGTATACAGAATAACAATAACAAACAACAGCAGCGCGCAAGTAACATTCACTTTCTCCGATCTGCTCAACAACACTTCCGCAACTCCTATATCCATTAATTTAGGAGACGACAGGTTGCGCGAATGGTCAAGCGCTGCCAATTCATATGTCGCCGCAACAGGCAATACGATTGCCGCAGGCGTTACGCGGACATTCTACTTCTATACAACGTTGACAAGCTCCGCGGCAAATCCTTTTGTAAATGCCGTTACAGTAACTCCGTCAGGAGGTTCTCCGATAACAGCGAGCGTCTCGGTCACATTAACGTATCCGTATATTCCCCCTACAACTACTACCGGGTCGCCTTATTACCCGCCATATTATCCTCCGACAACCACATATACTCCGGCAGGCACATACACGACAGCTCCCCAGACTGTGACTACCCAATACACAACAGAGGCATCTGCAACAAATCCTACACAGCCGTCAATAAGTAACCCTACAAATCCTACATGGCCGCAGTTCAGCACTATACCTACCGAAGAAACGGGATATTTCACCGAAACCGGCGTGCCTCTCGCAACTTTCCCCACCGACGGCGACAATAGCAATACTAATAATTATACGCCGTCAAAGCAAAATCCGGTTACCGGAGACAATATTTATCCGATATTGCTAATTCTGCTGATTTCCGCTGCTACGTTTGTATTTATACAAATGAGTTTCAGAAAAGATAAACGGGATAAAAAATATTGACAAATAAATTTATAGACCGCCTTTAACGGGCGGTCTTTTTTTATCTTTTACCATATTTATCATAATAAAAAATAGTGTCGAATAAAATATATTATTGAAATTGAATGAAATTAAAAAGGATTGATTTTTTTGAAATTAAATAAATCGTCGGTGTTCTATCAGGCAATGATGCTCACTTTTTCAAGCCTGCTTTTTCAAATACTGCTCTTTGTCTACCGTATAATAATAACAAGATTTTCCGGGGCGGGAGGCATGGGAATATATCAGCTCGCAATGCCGTATTACTCGATACTGTCGTCTATTTCTTTGGCGGGGATAACTATGGCGGTGACGCGTTTGACTGTGGAAAAATCCGCCGTCGGCGACACAAAATCCTCGCACGCTGTTACCCAGACGGCAATCCGCATGTTTTTGACGCTGCTTACGATTTCAGCCGTTATAACATTTATGTTCCCGGATTTCGTGGCAGGGAAAATACTCGGAGATATACGCACTAAATTAAGTATGCTGTTATTTATTCCGTGTCTTTTTTTCACGGGATTTGAAAACATATACAAGTCATTTTTTTTCGGCGCAAAACATCTGAAACCCAATATAATTTCAGAGAATACGGAACTGTCTATCAGGATATGCGCTATATTTATTCTGCTGTACATGAACAAATCGTCTCTGACTCCCGAAAAAACAGCGTTTTTAATAGTTTTCGGCATGATAATCAGCGAAATTTTCAGTTTTACTTTTCTCGGAATATATTATAAAATATATCAGAAAAAACAGGCGGCACATGGTATATTCGTCCCTGCGAGTTCCCAAACGGCGCCAAAATATAAAAGAAAGAAGAAAATATTTTCGGAAATTGTGCGTATCGCAGTCCCTATTTCCGCAAGCTCGATTCTTATGACTATAATATCGTCCGCAAATACTATTTTAATTCCGCAAAGGTTGGTCGCGTCGGGAATGACGCAGACAGAGGCGATAGATATTCTGGGAATACTGATGGGCATGACATATCCTCTTGTAACGCTCCCGTTAATTTTCATAGGACCTCTTATGAATGTCATATTTCCCAGAATAGCGTCCGCACAAAAACTCGGCGACATGGAGGACATGAAGAACAAAATAACAAAAACCCTGCAGACAAGCTCCTTTTTGACATTCCCCGCAATGGGCGCGGTCGCCGCTCTCGGACAGCCGCTGTGTATGCTGATGTACAGAAACGAAACCGCAGGGAAATATATTATTCCGCTCATGATAAGCTCCGTTTTTTCATACATTCAGATTGTTACCGGAAACGTACTGTATGCCTTGGACAAACAGAAAAATCTTGCGGTTTACAATATTATAGACGGAATTATTCATGTTGTATGCACATATATTTTTGTCGCGGTTCCGTCGTTAAACGTATACGGATTCATGATAGGGAACTTTGTATCGTCATTTATCGGGACCGTACTGAATTTTGTAACTGTGAAAAAATACGCGAATTTTAAATTTCATTTAGCTGATTTCAGTCAATGGTTTATTCTCCCGGCATTTGCGGGAGTATATACCGGATTCATGACTTATTTTACATATAATTTCTGCCTCAGATTTGCGATATCTCCTCTTTTCTCCGTGATTATCGCGCTGCTTTTCAGCATTGTAATATATATAGCCGTTCTTGAACTCAGAAATATAAGCGTCGTCAAATATATATTGAGATTGAGAAAATCAGAGTAATACATCGCACATAGCATGAACATTTTCTTCAGGGACGTCGTAGAACAGATAATCGCTTGCCGCCAGAATATGTTTTCGCCTCAACTTTTCGGCTGTTCTCACTATATCCCCTGCAATATCCCGTATTTCGTCCGGACTGCACAGCAGTAATCTGTCAAGCCCGATGTTGCCTCTTGTGCACATATCGGGGCTTAATTTGTTGAAAGCGTCTTCAAGACTTTTTATATTGCCGACGGGTTCGGGGGAAAGCGTCTCAAATAAATCAATTCCCATTTGATTATAATAGCCTTTTGTAAGCATAGGTTCAATAGGAGAGCAAATATGCGAATAAATCAGCAGGTTTTCTTTATGCGCAGCCGACGTGACAATCTCTGAATACGGGACAAGAAAATCTTCATAATATTTCGGGGAAATCATCTCGCTGCCCGGTCCGCCTAAGAAAACAAAATCGCTTCCGCCCAATGCCACGGCTTTTATTAAATTTTCATCTATACGCAGAATTTTCTCCATCATCTTTATAAATATATCCCGTTGTTCGAAGGCGAAAATCGCCGTGTTCATAGTATCGGGAAAACAGAACAGTTCATAGGGCTGCATTGCCCATTGAATATCAATAGCCTCGTCTTCGCCCGCTGTATTTCTGCAATTTTTTACATGTTCGACAACAGGCGTAAAATCTGTGACTTCAAGCAGCCTGTCTAAATAATAGTCGAGAATCTTAAGCTCGTCTTCTTCGGTAATCAGATTTTTAGTCTGCACAAATCCTTTGATTTTATCTTCTATTAAGTGAACGTCGAGAAAATATTTGCCGATATGCAGTCTGTTTTCATAATATTTTCTGTCCCCGATTTCCTCGCTTTTAAGATTTTCCCAATGACATTCGTCCGGAATGAGCGAAGCCAAATCAATCATGCCGAAATTATACAGCGGTATCATGTTGAATTTTTTGCAGGCGTTTTTCAAATCCTCAAATGTTGTCTGTGAAATCCACTCTTTCCCCGCCAATTTTGTATCAAATCCCGCTCCTGCGCCTATTTGCGGAGAAGCAAACATTTTCCCGCCGTTTTTTATGTACTCTTTATATTTTTCCCTGTTTGTTTTATTTGTTCTCGCCTCAGACATATGCTCAATAATCCCCCGATTTGCTTCATAAATTTAATCAAAATAAACGGTGTCAACTGTTACAGATCCTGTTGCCGCTTTTATTCTGACAGTTGCGGACACCGATTCTGCCGAATTTATTTCACATAGTTTCTGTTTGTAAAATCCCGCGCCGTCGCGTATATCAACTGTGCCCGTCGATTTCCCGTCAATAAAAACCTCGACGGAACTGTTACATGAACAGGGAGCAATCAGCGCACTTACTGAAATAGGAGTATCTTTATTAGTTCTCACGGTATAATCCGCCCATTCGCCGGAAGATAAAAGAAGATTATATCCTTTCCACGGATTATCGTCTCGTCCTCTTTCCGACACCTCATTTTCCCTGCCCGGTTTAAGAACAAACCGCATTTTGTCGTTCTTTCTGTATCCGGTAATGTTTTCGCCGTTAAAAATACCGCTGAAAGACTTGCCAACGCCGGGCATTGTATCATATGATATTGCGGGGACAAAACAGCATTTTTCGCGCAAAAGCTGTCTTGCGACGGATTTGTTGTAAACGCAGTTTTCAGTTTTCATATTATGTAAATACTCGTCGAATATTTTTTGCGCCGATTCAAATCCCGGATGCTGTCCGCCGCGTATATATTCTGTAACTAAGTTATAATTTTCGGGTTTGTTTATCGAATAGGGCGAATTTACTGTCGCCATCTTTTTCCACGTCCAGAAATTCCATGATATATTGTGCTGGTCGAGCATAAAGAACATAGTCGTATACCATTCGTTGGAATTTTCGCCCGTTTCACCGAGCCATAACGGCACGTTCAAACGTTTGCTTGCCTTTATATATTCAGAAAGCAGAGCTGTGTCGGGCGCATTCCAGTAGCGGTGGAAATGTATACACATATTTTCATCGAAAATATGGTCGAAAATATCGAGACGCGTTGACCAGTGATGTCCCTCGAGCGAAAATAAATGCTTTTTATCAATTTTGCGTATTTCCCTGATACAGTCGGTATAAAATTTGCTTAACGAACCGACTAAATGATCCACGCTGCCGTCAGTATCGTTGGGAGTATGCAAAGGTTCGTTTAATAAATCATATCCTCCTACGATATAACGGTCTTTATAGCGAGTGGCAAGTTCAGTCCATAGGGCGACGCCTTTTTCATAACTGTCGTTATCTGTAAAAAGCCGGGGCTTATTGTCGATGGAATCGTCGATATTTGCGCCAGTTTGACCTCCCGGCGCGCCGTGCAAATCGAGAAAGACGTAAATATTATACTTCTCGCATAAATCAAGACAGTTATCTATTATTTTAAATCCGTCTTCTATAAAATTTATGCCCGGACCTTCTTTCATCAATCTTCGCCAGTTTATGGGCATTCTTATCGAGTTAAACCCCTCGCGGGCGATTGCTTCTATATCGTATTCCGTTATATACTCCTCGGCGAATTCTTTCCAGAATTTTCTGGAATATTCTTCGCCTGTGAGTTCCCTGATTACCGCCTCTATTCTTCTCGGTCTGTCCGCTCTCGAACTGTGAAAATTCCACATATACCCTTCAGGAAGCATCCAGTTGCCGAGTCCGACGCCCCTTAATGCAATCTTTTCGCCGTTGCCGTTAAAAAAATCCCTGCCCTGTGTTTTAAGAAATCCTTTAACAAGAGAATTACCATAAATATTCATATAATTTCACCCCTATATTTTTTATTTTTTGTTTGATTTAAATATATCACAAACAAGAGAAATTGTCAATAAAAATTGCAATATGATTATAAGCCTGATAAATCCGGAGGTTCGCTGAAATATTCGGAAGATGTTTCGGAAGTTGTTACTAAATATTTAGCAAACTGTTACAGGATATTCAGAGTTTTTGGGGGGAGCGGTGATATAATATAGTCAAGGATTACGTAACCTTATAAAAAAATAAATATATAATCAGGCGCCTGAACAAACAAAAATAATCAGGAGGAATTTTATGTTAAACGAAAAACTAATTGACACCGTGGTAATTGACGGAGTTGAATTTACCGTCGTTGAGAAAGCAAAAACATTATATGCCGGTTCTTTTGACGTCGCCCACGACCCCGCCGATATCAGAAATACTGAACCGGATACAGACGCGATTTATCGACAGTATGAAAAAGACAAACACAAAATCATAGGCAGTATTACGCCGGATTGCAGGATATGCTTCAGCGTCGATTACACGTCGGATGAAAGACCATGTGGAATTTTCTTCGGACAGGAGACGAACAGCCCCAACCAGCCAGAAGGCATACATGTCATAGAAGCCGAGCCCTCAATACTAATCAGAGTAAAAGCCACAGACGCGGCATGGGCTTTGACAACAAATCTGACTGGATACGCTCATCCGCAAGAACAGATATCGCCGTTATTTTTCTTGATATGGCAACTCTTCTGTAGCGGCGAAAGCAAGTATGAACGCACAGGCGATATTGTTAAAGGAAACCATGAAGCAATATATTGGTATTCAAACGGAGACATATATGTGACTGTGCCGGTAAAAAGAAAAGACGTAATACCTGAACAATGGAATTAATTGATAAGGACTAAATCTGTTATTAGACGGTAAACGCACCAAAGCCCTCTTTAGTAAAGAGGGTGGCACGCGAGATAATCAGCAGAGAGTGATAATATTACGTTCGACCGCGTGACGGGTGTTTTGTAGAATTTTAACAAAACACCCGTCGTCGCATCCAGCGTCGGATTGCAAATTTTACGTTATTCGGCGACGCCACCCTCTTTGCTAAAGAGGGCTTTTGGCGCGCTTACCAAGGTTCTCCTGCAATACTTTTTATGCTACTATTCTGAAAAAAATTTTATAAACTACT
>Ga0123357_10004449_pt1 | contig 16453 bp, 5 predicted proteins | sample TergutEmb28metaG_FD_89873 | JGI IMG/M metagenome (GOLD analysis project Ga0123357, IMG submission 89873) | Embiratermes neotenicus P4 segment gut microbial communities from Petit-Saut dam, French Guiana - Emb289 P4 | ecosystem: Host-associated > Arthropoda: Insects > Digestive system > Gut ... | reverse complement strand
TATTTTTTTTTTATTTTTTTTTTTTTTTTTTTTTTTTTTTTTCCTTTGTCTGAACAACTTGAAGCATTTATTTGTGTCTCTGTGGCACCCACAGGAGTATGTCCTTTTGAAGTTGATGGCCAGGATTGTTTTGGGATTCTGTTATCAACATTCATATTTATTTTCAATACAAGTTTGTTAGATTTTTTTCATTTAAATGCAGCCATTATTTCATAGACTGTTCACATCATCCACAGTACACAAAGTACACAATATTTGTACATTCACCAGTGTGTAAGGAGTGCAGTAATCAGCATTTAATTTCTTGTGAATCATTTGGTAGTAGTGTTTTGGTTGTAAATAGAACACTTTTGAATGCCTTTATTATTATTATTATTATTATTATTATTATTATTTGGTTTAACTTCTTATGTAGTTGTGGGGAAACAGTGGAAAATAATATTGTCAGAATCTTCTTCGTTTGATACTAGGACCTCCTACAACACATGACATTTTTCATTTCAGACATGCTACATGTGTGTATGTGATATGAAGCCACAAAATATTTATTTTTGAAGCTTCTGCATTGATATTTATTTACATCTCACATGCTTTGAACAAGATATGTTGCTTTGTAACCAGAAATTTATCCATAAGAGTCTGTAGTCTGGTTTATGTCACCTTGTATTATGGCCAGTGGTTGCTAATGTTTCAGAAGAACCTGTTACCACCTTCTTCAGGGTAAGAAATTCTTCCTTGTGTATTTCTGGTTTGTGATACCAAAGGAAAAAAAAAAAACCTTTCATATCCTTTCTTGGCACTTAAGGCTAAACATTTGGAACACCATACAAAATGAATGTAAATGTTACCATGCAAATTGGAGACAAAAGACTGGTTTGCTGTAAAAAATGTGAGCCTGTAATATGAGACTGATAACCAGGTACTTATGCCATGTATTTTGACCAGCCTTTTGTAAAGATGGGATCACACTTTTAAGTGTGGGTAATGTAATGAACTATAGTTGTTGGCAATATCTGCATATACTACCTGCTAAGCATTCCCTGATGACAGTGGTACATTTGAAGTCACATTTACTGCATTTTTTCAGCAGATAGTTACATCTGTTAAATTTGTACCTGATGTCAGTAGCAGCAGTCAGCTACTGACATTAAGCTTTACATGTACCGTATAATTGCTTATTAGAATTTAAGGTATGATAATATTTGACTTAAGAAGTAAAATCTGTTGAAAAGGGTTATGGTTGGGTGTATTTATGTTCTGGTGCTAGTGATGGTATGCACTGATTGTATTTAACGTGTGGGTGCTACTCACCTCCCTTAAGGTGAATAACTCTGAACATGGGAAGTATCCTTGTGACCTGTATTTGTACTTAAACTTATATGTTATTCCATATACCATAAGGAGGACGGATGAGAGATCATCTGCATGCCTGATCAATAAAAGGCGCAGAATATTTCATTCTTCAAGAAATTGGCGGCTAGAATTACATAGTCGGTAATTGACTTGCTACAAGCTGGACGGTCCAGGGATCGAATCCTGGTGGGGGTCAGATTTTCCATGCCATCCAGACTGGTCCTGAGGAGCCCAACCCAGTGTCCTGTACAGAAGGTAATGGATCTTTCCCAGGGGTAAGTGGCCAGAGTGTGTTACTGACCACCCACCACCTCCTAGTGCCAGGTTGCAAATGGGTCAGGAGTTATACTTCCGCTGACCCTCTGTGTTTGCGTAGTTGTGTAATGGGGTGACCTACTGGTTCAGAAGGAATTAAATAATGAACTATGGACGTAAACAGTAACCTGTTTTATACAACACTGCAGAACTAAACTCAAAATAATGTATTGAAAGAGTGCGCTCTGATAGCATTTCCAATCCCAGCTTGAAAACAACTGACAGAGATGCTAAAGATGATCACAAAAAAGGTGGAAAAATTCTGTTCATAATGATTAAGTAGTACAGTTTCATGATTGATTGACTAACATAAGCTTGGTAAGGCTGTTCATACAGCTGCCCTTTGCATTATCTTCACTCAAAAGCCAAAGTCCTGATGAAAACACACACTAGCACTACCAAGGAGAAGTGTCCTGTATGTTGAGGTGGATTTGCCTGCCAAAATCGTTCTCATATTTGTAAGGATGGTAGATGCTGGTATGTACTTGGTAAGGTAAGGTTGTCTCTGCCCTTAAGTAGCCCTTTGAAAGCTGACATTTGTCTACCGTATATATGAAACTTTTGTTTATACCTCGCAAAAGACATAGTCTGTCTCTGTTAGAAAGACCAGTCAATGGTGGGTAGGTAGAATAGAGTAGACTACAGAAGGGCAGGCATCGTAGTGATCCATGCACTTTTACCATTATCAGTCTTTTGTGCAGCTCCTATGCTCATGCATTTAGCATCCCTGCATCTTGTACAGAGTGCAGTATCCTGCAGATGGTGTCTTCAAAATCATCTGGTTTCATAAAATGTTGACCTAGGTGCCTAAGTCTTAATTTGACCAAGGCTTTACAGTTGCAAAGAACATGCATGGCCGTTTCAGATGCGTGAATGCATCTGTCACTCCGCGGAGTGTCTGCCAACCCTTTTAAATGACTGTGCCCTCTTAGTAGCCCCATCATTTGTCTTACCTGGTGTTTGCTCAAGTTGAAAATTTCCCAGCTCTTTCATCAGAGGGTCTTTTAAGAAAACCCTTAGTCTGCCATTGTCCATGAATGTACTGCCAGTACTCCTCTTATTTTGTGCTTGTCCAGCCCCTGATTACTCCCCTGGTAACCTTTACATATATGCCAAGGGCAGGCTCAGGTCCTCTAAGTGGGTGTGAGCAGCCTTACATAGCTAATTGATCAACTATTGCACCATCAACCCCCATGTGTCCTGGTGCCCCTACCAGTTGGATACTGTGATGCTTTGCCAGTTTCAGCAGGGTTGTTGGTAGTTCCAAACTAAGTTAGAATATATCTGGAAATTGTCAAGGACCTTAATGGATGCTTGACTGTTAGAAGAACTAGATTTTTCTGCATGTGTATTCCTTTTCTTTATTCTGTATTACATGTGCATGTATTTCATTCAGCCTGGCATATTGTGATGTGGAGCCGAAGGCTGAAGCTATGTCCCGCTCTGAAGCCCCATTTATACACTCCAACAAAGTGCCTTTATTGGTGTTTACCAGGCCCCATTTATTTTCTGGGTTAAACCCCTTCTGCCATTCATACTTGTCAGGAAACTTGACCACGAATGGCTTGCGGCATATTATGTTATCATCATGTCATTCCCCATCTGCAATATGTCCATGTCCATGCCCAAGGATTTTTTGGCATGACAGTGTTAGTGGATTTAGGTTTCCTGTAGTATAGAAAACCGGTATATATTTAGAATCATATGAAGGACAGAAATATGCTCTGTAAAAAAATTAGATTTTTTAATACTAAAGCAGGTGGTACATGTAGTTGCCAGTGGTCTGTAGGTTATGCATAATGCCATGGCATATGGGAAAGTGGAGGTATATCTCCACACTTTCTTGGCCTTGATACTGGGAGGATGCAAGTGGTCATTGTTCCACTACAGCTGCTTTCTCCATGGGGGAAGAATTCCTAGTACCCATGGAATAAGAAGGGGTTGAGTCCCAGATTTGGATTGGATGCTTTGAACACCTAGTACACTCTTTCATAATTGCGACACTTAAGAAAACCTCTGAAACAAAATAAGAGACTGGATGCTAAATGGTTTGACTATATGTAATGGGCATGACTGACACTGCGGACACTGTCAGTCACCTTGGGCTATTGTTGTATAGTGGGGAGGGAGAACCTGCTGTGATGGGCTGTATGCAGATGTTACCAGAGACAGAATACATATTTCTGAAGGTCCATTTAAAGTAGGTTCTTTCTGTCCCCCTTATACCTGAAGGTTGAGACATCCATCTCCAAAAGATTGTGGGATTCTTATCAATGTATAAAGTTTCAACCACATATATCACAATGCAGCATTATAAGATTCCTCAGAAGTTGGAATGTATGTAGACTGACCATCCCACTTCCCCACCAGAAGCATTCTGGAGTTTCATTAAAGTATGATTTAATTCGTTTTATAGTATTTTTTTTAAGTAACACAAGTCTATTTTCTATGTGAAACTGTGTACTGGGTCAGTATTTATTTATATATTTTTGTATCATTATTGTTAATTTAGTCTCCCTGCTTATTTATGGTGTATAATAGTCCGTATGGTCTCATCTGTCATTGGCATGTATGAAGTATCTGAAGTCACAGTGGTGTTCATGTGGGGGTTGTATATAAACTATTTGTTATTCAGAAATTTATCATCATTTTAAGGTACAGCTGCTTTTGTCAAAATGATACTCTACATGTTTCACAGTTCATATTTTTGCCCCTCTCAGAAGGTAAAAGTTCTTACCAAGAGCAATCATATTTGCTTTAAAAGTTTTGCTCGTCTAATTTATGGCAGGATGTAGGTTATTTTATTTTCTTCCTATCTGATGTTCACATATTTATGCCACATTTTGATTTTGTCATTTGCAATTGTTGGGTCTAAAACAGTCTCCTTCAGTGGTTCGTATATTTAGTTGGTCATAGTTTAATTTTTTTGTATAAAAACATTATGTCTAAAGCTATTTCTTCTGTTCCATGAATAGGAGTGCTTTGGAACTACTGCCAGCAAGTCTGTCAAAAATTTTAATATGAGTTCTGCAAATAATAAGCAACTTATTATTTCAGCTAATTTCTCAGTAAGCACACTTTTTTTCGCCTTCTGGCAAATAGGTCCAGCCGTTTTGTACTAGAGTTGTGAGAGATCATGAAGATATAGGAGAAAATATTTATTCCTTGTGAAATGTTTATGACATTTTAAGAAAAGTTTTTAATAATTCTTACAGCATTTGGTGAGTCACTTTTGCAATGAAAGTAATACTAAGTGGACTATACAGGAGTAGGCTTGTACAGAAATACAGTGACACCCTATAAAAGAATGAGTGGCTCATAAACGATTGTAGACAGGCTGTAGATGTGGTCAAACTGTCAGGTACTCTGGTTACAATATTAGTGATTTCCTCTGTAGAGGTTTTTCTTTGGATTTTAATTGTGTAGTATAAAATTTATCAGTAGCTTTCTGTAGTTCGAATGTTGAATTTCCGTGCCAGTTTTATTAAAATACAGTTAACACTTTATTAGTGGTAAGTGCTATACAAAGTATTAATAGTATATTTTTTACAGTTTAATATATGTGAATATTGGTACCAGAATGGCATTGTGACCTGCATGACACACCAAAGACAGTTAATCAATTATACTGTGAAGCATCAATAAAGGGAATTGTATGTATATTAATGGAAATTGCTTCATGTGGTGGGGATCATCTCAGTACATGATGATCCAAATTGAATTCTCTGTTTTTAAACTGATGATATGAACTTAAAATATAGTTTCAGAAAGGTGCATCTTATGATTGAATTTATATGAACAGAATACTTGAAAATTGTGTAACTTTCACTATTTTTCTTTCTGTAGCAATATTAAAAGTATATATGTAATTTATACATTATGAAGTTTTCAGTATGTACACAGTGTGATGAAAGCTGGGCATGATACAGAATCATGGTGAATCTTTATTTTGATGGTTTGGCATGTGAAGATTATGGTCTTATGGGATGTGACTGTATTTTGGTAGCTGTTTACCACTTGCCACTGCCCTGAGGATAGACTTATCTATCTTGAAGGTGGAGATGTAGCTGGTCTCTCTAAAATGTTTCTAAATGGATACTAGACTACATGGCATCACATTCCAGATGATAGGAATTTTTGGTCACATTCATGAGAACTTCATATCTCACATTTGGAATTTGTTTTGTCACAAGATTGCGGTGTTCATGATGCAGTTTCATATTGTGTCATGGTTTAATGGTGCATTGTAGTCCAGAAGTTGGTTACTGTTGCTTGGGAGGAACCTGCTACCTTGCTTTTTAGGGATCCTGACAAAGTTCCTCTAAAGTATCAGTAAGCATCTGTGAAAGCCTTATGCTGAAGGACTACAAAGCGTTTGTCATACTCTTGCCCACACCTTGTGTGGGAGTATTATGAACACTGTCTTTGTCACTTATGTGTTTTAACAGGTGAGTTAGGTTTTAGTTAACAGCATGTGGATAATTTATTTGAAAAAGCAATCTGTTGAAGTGGGCTTTTTAGGTATTCATATATTTTTATGGGATTTGAAGCTTTCATGGTGACTATACAGTGCAGTCTTAGATGATAACCATGCAAAAATGGAATTGTAATCGAACATTCTGGAGTCACTTTCAGCCTGCATCATCAGGTTTTGATGTGATGAGTTTCATGTCTGTCTGTTGTACTTATACACAGTGTCGTGAGAGCCTGGTGTCCCATGTGAGCACAGAACTCTGTCCTTGCCTGATTAAAATTAATTGAAGACCCCAAGTAGCCGGTCATGTTGCATGCTTGATGAGTGGTGGTTGGAATCTTTATGAGTATTACTGTAGTGCAGCAGATGGCCATAAAATATGTTGGTTGGTTCATTGGTTATGCTGAGCTAGCCAGGAATTATATTACATTGTGTGGCAGCTGTAAAGTTCATTATTAGCTCAGTCTTTAAGCATATTTGTGTTTAACCCATGAAGTCGGAACTGTAACCGATGCACTTGAGTACATAACTATAATTTGTGATAATTTCTAAGACTTTAGTTTTATTTATTATTCACATTTTAAATTGTTCAAGAAACAATATTTTAGTATGAGATGTGTGGTACAAATAATACAAGAATACAAATTTTTTGAAGTTCTAATACCATAAAGAAACTTGTTTGCTGTGGCATTCCATAGCTTATCACTCCTTAGAATTTAATATTGGTCGTAACTGTTTTTAATAAGCAATTGCTTTCATCGTCTGTCACGTATCTGCACGCAACTTTCGATTTGTAATGTAATACAGAAGGTGTACTTAAAGTTCTGATGAAACATTAGTTAGATCGTATAATGTGGTTGCAATTTGTGAACAAAGGGCATGCATTATAAAAGAAGACATGTCTGTCTTGAAGTATACTTTATTGCTGAGGCACTGAAAATTACCTTTTATATTGTAATTGGTATTTTCATGACAATTATATAAGGTAGTAATGTTTTATATTTTCTGAAATTCTGGTACATTGTCACTGGATGGGAATGAATGGGTAATATAGAATAATCCTATTTGTCTTGGCCAAAGTCCACACTTGTTCCTGCTGTACAGCAGATCCCTGTTTTTAAACATGTGATACATTCTTTCCATCTTTTCTTCTTTAAAAATTTGGTCATTAGTATGGTGGTTCGTTTGACAAGGAATGTCCCATAAGCAATTGCTGATACAGTTGTGTGTATGATATTGTAATGAATATCATTTTATTAACCATTACAGTTTTATTATAGTCAAAGAATGTTTTATGGAGCATTAAAGACTAAAAAAGAGGTGAGACCGTGGATTTGTATGTGTTGAAACATATCCTTTCTATTAGATTGTAGGTGCTGGAGATTGTTGCTTGAAACCCACTTGCCTGTAGAAATTTTACATGACACAGAGCTATAATACTGTATGAAATACCTCAGGTCGGATAAGATTTTACAGTTTCATACATTAAGTGGTTTTGATTTTGGACTTAGAAATTCTTTCTGATAGATTGCTGAGACTGAGAGCAAGTGCCAGTCTCACTATGATATTGCCATTAATACCAACATCCATTCTTTGTTTTTTGCAGCTTATGTTATTATGTATAAGAACCTCCCAGTTGTTACTGCAGTCATAAACAATAATTTAAGTTGTTTTGAAGTAAGTGGTTTATGTAGCTGTTTCTGTTGACTTTGTAATTGATTCCTATGTATGTGTGTTGGAGGTGTACTGAAGATACAGTTCTGCATGTAGTGTTCAGTTCATGTTGCTGTATATCACAAGGTAGTGCTTATGGCATGCCCTGTCAGTCGCCTTGCACTGACATCCGCAGTATGTGGAACGTGGATGAAACACGGAAGGGAGTGGTGTCTATGTGTTCAGTAATTTTATCTTATCTATCTGCCTTAAATTACGAAGGTCAGCATGAGCTTTGGCCATCAAAATGGTCTTTCCAACCCTTGTAATAACATCATAGTGATAAATTATTATATGTCTTCTGTGATAGTTTGTGTATAATATTGTCTAAAGAATGCTTCCTGTTCATGTATATGAAACTCTGGCAACCAGATAGTCGTCACTGTGGTGTAAACCTTTACATCTGGTCTGGTTGGACATACAACTGCCCACAGAATGTGGATTCTGGTTTATAAGTTTTGTTGGGACATGTTTCATGTGTTGTTGTCAGTAATGCAATGGGTTGAAATTTGAACACATAAAACAAGCAGTTATTGGAAAAATGATTAAACTGGATCTTAAAGAAGTGGGATTGGGGGTTGGGTTGCATGGACTGGATTGATCTGTCTCAGGATAAGGACAGGTGGCAAGCACGTGTGAATGAGGTATGGACCGTGGGGTTCCATAAAATGTATTAATTTGCAATTGGCATTAAGTTTATTAAGGGGCAATTAGAGGAGGTAATGGAAATGGCTGTGCAGTAAAAGGAGGATGGAACACAGTTAACCAAAATATGAATTAGGAGAAAGCTGATTAGGAAACAGAATTTGAACTTGTTAATAAATTATATTAGGAGGTCTTCAGTTTGGGATATTGTACCGTGCATTGGTCGAAGATGGCCAAGGCATCTTGAGCCTTGAATATGGGACCGACATTCTCTCCGGTAACAAACCGCCTGTTGATGCTGCATAACATCCCAGAAGGTTGAAGACCTCAGCTGCACCACAGGGAAAGCCTGAAATATTGCAGATTGTTTCTTTTTTGTCTTGATTTAAAAGGTCCACTCTGGGGCCAGCTGTCCTAATGAGAATTTTATGTGGCATTTCTCATTCCTGTGTAGCCAACATTCTGAGTACAGATTTGCAAATTTCCCCTTTGCTGAATGTCGATATCACAGGTTTTGTGTGTGTGTGTGTGTGTGTGTGTGTGTGTGTGCGTGCGTGCGCGTGCGTGTGTGTGCAGCGTAGAAGGATTATTGGCATGCTTTCTGTTACTGAATTTGTGTTTCCTCCAGCATTTCCAGCACATACAGAAAAGCATTGCTAATTTCTGTGTTGAGATTGGCCACATGCAGTAAATTCGCTGATCCCCTGCCAGTACTCTGGTACTTCAAGCTTACTGTACATTTGAATACTGATTAGTTTCCTGTCATTATCACAGTGATAGGTTGTCCTATATTGACCCTGTTGTAATAGTACACAAAAGTGCTCCTTACCTGATGGGCTTGGGTTATTATTTTTATCTTTTGTTTGTGAAAGGGAATCATAATCATAAATAGGTTTCCTTAGGTGCGCACCTGGAATTTTTTATTATTTTTTTTTGGGAGGGGGGGGGGATGCTGAGCCTGAAACTATGTATAATTTATGTTTAATTTTAAAAATTATAAAAATCATGTACAAACTGTAACAAAGCAGTGTTTGCAACGGCTTTTCCTTACATGCCAATATAACTCCATTTTCCTTGGCCTTTCTTTAGAAAACCCTTTCAGGCGCCTTTTGCTTGCAGCCTCATGTGCATTTAAACTCCACGAATATTATTTTTGACAGCAATTTTAGCGACCCACACCAGTGACGTGCGCGGTCCGCGTTGTGGTTATCCCTTGTATATGCGAAAGCTGGAGAAGGAAGTGACGTGAACTTTGATATTTATTTTTAGTGATTCGTGTGTCCTTCACTTCACGACCTATTCTTTTCGAGGGTAATTCATACCTTGTGGGGTGAATACGTGCGTGTAGCTGATTGTTCTGTTGCATGACAAGAATTTACACAGTTGCAGGCTGTATGGTGTAGCGTACAATTTAATACCCTTAAAGGGAAAGAGTAAGAGTTTGCAGGACTCGTGACAAATACTAGTTTCGTATAGTCGTGTCTCTTTAAAACCTACCTTGCATCTCGTGACCTGGCACGGTTTATAAAATTCTGTTATTAAGGTCTTCTGACATTCGGACGGAATTTAATGCTTCTTTCTTCATAGTAAAAGAGCAGTATTCACCCTGAAGGTGGAGGTAGTAGGTTTTTCCAAATCTCCGGTACATATCTACCAAATTACGTGGCGTCTTAATGCTAACTGCAGTGGTAGAGGTGAAGTTCACTCTAAAATAGACCATGAAAGCCCATAGGGGGGTAGAGGCATAGCTGTACTGTTTCTTTAACCTCAGAATTAGATGGGGATGGGTGCTAACCGCTTTGACGATGTAAGATGTGTCTAGAACTAATTGTTCCCGAAATTTCTCATGCAAATTTGAAAGCAGTGACTTGAATATCATATCGTGATGCCGCGCTCTATTCTGCTCGGACAAGCTCGACAAGAAACGAGTTGATGTAATTTTTAAATCCAGCCATGTGTATGCCCAGTTTCACAGTAACTCGTTGACCCTCAGTGCAACGCTGCAGTAGTGCGGTTTGTTGTAGAGCGGGCTTCCTCAAACAGTGACATGCTGCACTCTCTGTTAGAGGAACCAGTTTCGAGTGTCGACCAGGATAGCCACTGTTTTGAATGAAATTTGCCGTTGTCTGACCGCCCCTCCAGATAAATTCCTGTATAGTACCTTAAATTAGGCCACGAACTCTTCGGAATTATTTATTTATTCTTATTCGAGGCAGAATATCTTTCGTTAACAGCAACGTTAAATCAACTAAAGGACAGGCAAAGTACTTGTAACATTGAAGCGCGTTCGCGTAACCATTGTTGCCGAGGAAAAGCAATAACTATGGCATATTCCGAGCGTGCGTCTGTAGCCTTACTTATCCAGCATGCAAACCGCACGCGCCATATTGTATTGTCATCTGTGGCCTGTCCGGCTGTACCATATTTTTCCACATCTCACGGCACGACTTTGGAGGGGGGGGGGAACATAAACTGTGTGTTTTGATTTCCTCTACAACTTTTATCAGAAACATTTGCCATTCTGAGAAGAATTCATCTAGGTATCATAAATGTACATAGGTCTTCATGTGAAGCATCCGCCATTCTTGTCAGATTTTAACGACATTTGAATTTTCTCCACAAATTTTGGAACAATACCCAAATATCAAATTCCATGAAAGTCCTTGTAGTGGGAGCCGAATTGTTCCACGCGGACGTACAGCCGGCCGGCCAGGCAGGCAGGCATGACGAAGCTAATAGTCACTTTTCGCAATTTTGCGAATGTGTCTAAAAACGAATAAAACTAAGGTTCATTGTGTGGGTGCATTGTTTTTCTGTTCTTATAAATGTTATTTGCAATTGAATCTTATGCTTTATGTTGAACTTTCCTGTATTCGAACATATTGTCGAGAATTTTGTTAACATTCCCCATTAAAATGACATATTTTAAAAATATATATTCGTTAGGATAGGAGAGCACATTAGACAATAAGTGGCAAGGCACGAGATTAGAGAAGACGCACTGTAACGTAGATGGTTAAAGAAGCTGTGAAGGGAACATAAGGAATGCGTTTGGCTTGTGGGTGAGACGTCTTGGGAGAGGGAACTTCAGAGATGGAAAACAGATAATAATGAAGACATATATTAGATTGGGTGTGAGGTTCGGATGTCGGTGAAGCTGGCTGAGGATCTCTATGGGCGTTATTTGGCAGAAACTTCTGATATTGCGATCAGTGCCACGCTACCCGTATGTCGTGCTAGACATGTTTTGGCTTCGTAAGGCCAGGGCGTGATATCCATCGTTATGGAATGACCGACTTGGTATGTTGCAGCGGCGCCTACGTTTTTATTTAGCCAGTTACAGAGCCGGGATAACCTAGTCGGTATAGCGACTACACTACGGGAAAGATATTGCTTTCTTTCTGATTTTAACCTCCTACCTACTCATCGTAGGTGTAGGGGGTTATCACACTCGATAAAACACGCACCCACACTCGGTATGACTCATCTGGACGAGTGACCAGCCCGACGCAGAGACCTCTACCTGAACACAACACTCACAAGAGACGGACATCCATGATCCCAGCGGGATTCGAACCCGAATTCCAAGCGAGCGGCTGCTGGCCCACGCCTTAGACCGCGCGGCCACTGCGATCAGCAAGATATTTTTATCTTCTCCAGAATGTCCAGACTGTCTCTGGGGCCCACCCAGCTTCCTGTTCAGTGGGTACCGGCGCTCTTTTGCGGGGGGAAAAGCGGGCATTGCACGATGATGACCACTCACCTCCATCTACAGCGAGGTTAAGAATGAATGGAGCTGTACCTCTATTCCCCATGTACGCCTTAATGGCGTAGAAAGGGACAAATTTACCTTTTTGCCATTTATTTTCCAGTAAATATCTACCTGCCCATAAACTGCAAGGAGTAAAATAAAGGCTGACCAAGCAGGCACTGAGGGAAGGTAGGAGTATAACTCTACCCACAGTCTACCCCGGCGATACAAGGTGGTGAGTGTTTAGCGCCAAGCCTTGGCCGCTTTTTCCCCGGGAGAGACCCGATACCCATTGTACAAAAAGCAGTTCCTAGCAGAACTCTGCATTCCTACTTCAATATTACATGGCATTCTAGAGATGCATTGTTATTAATTTCTTATTCCAATTTTAAGGGGAACAACTTCACTAAGTACACTTGATATACATATCTACATTTGTCAGCGGGAATCCCAATGGCGATTTTAAATGTTGACTAACCAACAGTTTTTTATACATATTGTGATATGTCGTCGCACACATGACCACCTCCAACTGCTCATTATCTGCAAACCGGAAGGTCAAACGAATTTTACCACTGTCGCTATACGTAATGTGTGGCTTTCTACAAACACATGACCGTAACAAGAGTTGCGTCACTTTCTCCGAATAACTGTTGCGTGATGCATAGATCGCTTCCACGACAATTTCGCGCTCCTGCCATGTTATTACTGACCGAAGGACAAGAGTGAAGGAAACTGCAGAGCAGGGCATATCATTCTTACGAAGTGTATTAATCGTCTTTCAGCTTGTTCAGATGTTTAAAGATAGAAAACTTGATGGCGTGGAATTTTATGTTATTCATACCGTGCATGTTCTTGTAATTAATACGCCAACCAACAAATTCACTTACTAAATTACAATTTATGACATATTAATCTCTTACACGTTTCGGCACCGGGGTGCCATCCGCAGGGAGTCTTCTATAACAAAGGAATACGACTCTAGCACGCTAAACTAGGTATGCATCGTCCTTACTGGAATAATTAAAATATTGGAATTCTAAAACCCATAACATTGCCAGTTGCCTTGGCCGCGAGGTCTAAGGCATAGGTCTGCGACCGCTCTCCTGCTGAGATTGTGGGTTCGAATCTCGCCGGGGGCACGGGCATGGATATTTGTCTCTTGTGAGTGTTGTGTATTGTCAGGTAGAGGTCTATGTGACCACTCACCCCCCTGATGGTATTGAACTGCTCCCGTTTATGAGGCTGAGTAGGGCGTGTGAAGTCCTTGACCATAGGGTAACCACGTGACTGGAAATGCCGAAGTACTCGCTGCTAATGTCTGCGCCAGTCTGCAGTTTAATTATAAAAAGTAAAGTTCACCCAAGAACAGGCTATGAAGGTCCAGAGGGGAGTAGAATATAGGCAGGATCACCATATATCCATCACAAGAGAAGATGGCCTTTACCACTTATCGACCGTAATATAGGACATTTTATTTTCCTCAAACCGCACAAACAAACAAGAAATGACACTGAATTGTAGTGTGTCGGTTCTAGGCGCAAGCGTACGTATTTCTAAGTGTATCCAGTCTTCTCCGTAAGGGCAGGAACACACGAATATACGCACGAAAATCTTCGCAAGATGTATTCTTAAAATTATACAAGAATGTAGTTGGATGTTCGAATGCCAGTGTATCAAAAGGCAGGGCTGGATGGCTGCCGGACAATGGCACTCACCCAGTCAGCAAACCGGGACTGTAATGACGGAGTGTCAGTATGGCTCCACTAGTTTGCAATCTGTAGTTACAGCACGTAGCATCATTTTATTCCCTCATCAGCCAAGGATTTCGTATTGTTTCAACACCGCTGTCTGAAATGCCAGATATTTTACAATATACAAACAAATCCGCCAGGACCTATATTGTTAACCTTAGAAAGAGGACACGCCGGGGAAAATAGGACGCATGGTAACCCTGGGTATAGCTTACTCTTTTTTAAACTCAGTGCTAGCTGGCGGAGTGAGCGGTAAACGCCACGCCCCGGCCACTTTACCCCCGGGAAAGAGACCCGGTACCCAGGGTCTGTCCGGACGGATGCGGAAAATCTCGCCCCCACCGGAAATTTAATAATATTTATTGAATTTTATGAATGGTCTGACCCGCCAGTTATGTAGTTTACTTTTTTGCAGCCAGCAGTTTCTCTTGCACAGCAGTTGCACTTACGTAGAACAATTGTTACTTACTGAATAATAGAAGACACTTCATTACACTAATAACTGCATCGTCTTCATACCTGTAGTGCCATCCAATTACAGTATGCAGCAGTTTTTATTGTTGCCGCTGTGTCTAGACCATCGCTAGGGTAAAGTCAGCCTCCTTGTTTGCCTGGTCGCAAGACCTGGCTATCAAGGTAACGACTTCCATTTTCCCGTACGTCTTCATATCCCGTGTTTATGGAAGCACAAGAATGACGCTAGAAGTGGAGCGCTAGAAGATTAAGCACTTTACCTTCCACACTTTTGTAAATGTTGTTACTTACTTACTCAATGGAGCAGAGTCCTTCTTGAGAAGCTAACTGGTTCTGCAGCTAGTCAAGAAATTGCCCGCACTTTATGGAACCCGAAAGTTCATCACCGTATTCACAAGTGCCTGCCATCTGTCCCTATCCTGAGCCAACTCCACCCCCTTCCACTTCCCGAAGATCCATCTTAATATTATCCTCCCATCTACGTCTGGGTCTACCCAATTTGTAAATGTTATTTTATTTATATATATAATATGCTTTATAGCTGATTCCGGTGGCCATGCGGTCTAAGGCCTAGGCCTGGGGAACCTTGATTGCAGGGATCTCGGGTTCGAATACCGCGGAGTGCATGGATATTGATTTCGTTTAGGGCAGTGGTCTGTGCGACCAGCTGATCACCCGTCCAAAGGAGTCCTACCTCGCGCGCGTGTGTGTGTCTAATTGTGTGCGATCTAGAAACCTCAACAGTGAGGCGGCCTATGCCCCATTTGGGCTGTTGCACCACAAAAGAAAGATATGATTTATAAGCATTTCTTATATTTTGTATTTGTACAACATAGACTCAAACATAAGCGCGTGTGGCAATTTCAATACAGTTTATCAGTGTTCGTCTGGTAGTTCCAGAAGGCTCTTATATTCTTAACGAAGTTAATTTCAGTACCTAAAGAAGCAATAACCATTTTCCCGACAATGATACATGTAGTAATGAATTCCCTAACCTACACTGTAATAATTCTCTTAGCTTATGTGTCAGTCTCACCATAAATTTATACTGATTTGATACATGTACGTAGTCTCAACATTTCCATTCCTGTTGTATAGGCTTCTGACGAATGGACGAAACCTTATGACTTTTGAATTTATAAATTTTGTATTTTGTGCATTTGGTGTCTAGTGAAATTTGCATAACATTTTGTAGCCTGATCTGGAATATGTGTCATGTACTAATTTGACTTTAATTCAGGTTGAATTGCAGTGTAAATAATCACCACGTAATAACATTTGTTGTGGAAGAAGTAACCCTTAAGACAGGGACGGATCCTGTCCCTGACACGTAGTGTGTTATATTTCAATACATACGATGGTGAAGTCCCAAAACTCTATACATTCAAATTTCCATCCCTACCTAAAAACTGATACTTCACAAAATTGGCATTATTCTGCATTGCGACCTCACATTTCAACATATAAAAGTCTTTTATCCTTAGAAGATTGAGGAGATATTTTGAGGCATCTGTCTGGGGATATGAAACTGCGACATTGGGTAACTGGGTCCCTACGTTTCGAGACCAATACTTGTCTTGAAAAGTCGGGGAACATAAACGAATGACGCGACATTGTATCCCGGAAGAACGAAAACGTGAGTCACACTGCTGCGAAAATCTAAAAACTGATTTCAGTAGATCAGAGAGATAGCACAAGGCGACAATTACCCTATAAAATAGATCTTCATGAGCTTACTACCCGGATCTTTGTGTTAAGAATGTTTATGTATGGCTGAACCTATTGGCTGTGTAGATTCAATAGAGGTAGATATGAAAATGAAGTACAAAGCTACGTGGGCTATGACTAATTTTGTGCTTACTTGTGTGTGTGTGTGTGGGGGGGGGGGGGGGGGGGGTTTTAAGAAAGGAAAGCCTTCCCGGGGGGGACCAACAACAAGATAATAAATTGGGGGCCCCAAACCGGGGGATGTTC
>Ga0123357_10004448_pt1 | contig 16454 bp, 18 predicted proteins | sample TergutEmb28metaG_FD_89873 | JGI IMG/M metagenome (GOLD analysis project Ga0123357, IMG submission 89873) | Embiratermes neotenicus P4 segment gut microbial communities from Petit-Saut dam, French Guiana - Emb289 P4 | ecosystem: Host-associated > Arthropoda: Insects > Digestive system > Gut ... | reverse complement strand
GCCCGTCTGACTGCCGCGTCGCTGCTGGCAAAGCTCCATGATGGTGCCGATGAACTCGCTGGGCGTGAGTATCGTCGCCTTGACGATGGGTTCAAAGACGGCCGCCAGCTTCGAATCGGGGAATTCCGACGGGTTGGTAATGCGATGCTCGGTGCCGTCCTCACCGATCAGACGGTAGACCACCGACGGTGCCGTGGCGATGATGTCGAGGCCGAACTCGCGCTCCAGGCGCTCGCGGACGATCTCCATGTGCAGCAGGCCCAGGAAGCCGGCCCGGAACCCGAAACCCAATGCGCCTGACGTCTCGGGCTCGAATTGAAGCGCCGCGTCGTTGAGCTGGAGTTTATCCAGGGCGTCGCGCAGATCCGGGAAGTCGTGGCTGTCGACCGGATATATGCCCGAGTAGACCATCGGCTTGGGGCTGCGGTAGCCGGACAGAACCTGCTTGGACGGGCGAGTCGCCGACGTCACCGTGTCGCCCACCCGCGACAGGCGGACGTCCTTGACGCCGGTGATCAGGTAGCCGACCTCGCCCACACCGAGCCCGGCGCTGGGCGTCGGCTCGGGTGAAATGACGCCCACTTCAAGGACGTCGTGCGTCGTGCCGGTGGACATCATGAGAATGCGTTCCCGCGTGCTGAGCTCGCCGTCGACGACGCGGACGTACGTCACGACGCCGCGATAGGTGTCGTAAACCGAGTCGAAGATCAGCGCCCGCGCCGGGGCCTTGGCGTCCCCCACCGGTGGGGCGACTTGGGCGACGATTGCGTCCAGCAACTCTGGGACTCCGTCACCGGTCTTGGCCGACACCTGCATGACGTCCGAGGTGGCGCAACCCAGCACGCCCGCCAGCTCGGCGGCGTATTTGGCCGGCTGGGCGCTGGGCAGGTCGATCTTGTTGAGCACCGGGATGATGGCCAGGTCGGCTTCCAGCGCCAGGTAGAGGTTGGCCAGCGTTTGGGCCTCGATGCCCTGGGCCGCGTCCACCAAAAGGACGGCACCCTCGCAGGCCACCAGCGACCGCGACACCTCGTAGCTGAAGTCGACGTGCCCCGGCGTGTCGATCATGTTGAGCACGTAGTCGTGGCCGTCCACCCGCCAGGGCAGCCGCACCGCCTGCGATTTGATGGTGATGCCGCGCTCGCGCTCGATGTCCATGCGGTCGAGGTATTGCGCCCGCATGGCGCGCTCGTCGACGACGCCCGTCAACTGCAGCATGCGGTCGGCCAGGGTCGATTTGCCGTGATCGATGTGCGCAATGATGCTGAAATTGCGGATCGATCTCGGCGGCGTGGCGCCAGGTATGAAGGGCATTATCGGGTCCAGGCGATCAGGCTTTGACAGCGGTCAGCAGACCGTCACCAAGCGGGACTATCACGGCAGTCAGCGCGTCGTCCAACTCGACGGCCTGCAAAGCTTCGCGGATGATCAGCGCCTCGTCGTCCTCGTTGGCCGGGTCGGCCACTTTGTTGGCCCACAACACGTCGTTGACGATCAGGACGCCCCCCGAGCGCAACAGCCGTGACGCCTGCGCGACATATTCGACGTACTCCAGCTTGTCGCCGTTGACGAAGACGATGTCGTAGGCGCTGTCCCGCAATTTGGGCAGGACGTCCAGCGGTACGCCGGCGATCAGCCGGAAGCGCTGCGCTACCACCCCGGCTGCGGCATAGGCCCGACGGGCCTCGATTTGCTGGTCGGCGTCAACATCGATACTTGTCAGCACGCCATCGACAGCCATGCCGTCGAGCAACGTCAACCCCGATACGCCCGTCCCGGTGCCAACTTCGACCACCGTCTTGGCATTGATCGCCCGCGCGATGAAAGTCAGCAGGGCGCATGCTCCATTGCTCAGCACCGACGTGCCCGTCTCGATAGCCGCCTCGCGGGCCAGACGCACCGGCTCGGCGTTAAAGACGAAGTTCTCAGCCATGTCCAGCGACTCCGAGTTCAACCCGGCGAGCTGGGGCAATGCTTTCTTACGCGTAGTCACAGGTCTTATTCTAGCTGGGCTGAGCCATGAATAGGCATGCCGTTGGAGAGCGTTGGGCGGGATGCCTGGCAAGGCGGCGGAGGGAGCGATAGTGGGCCTATCGCGACTGACAACAACGCGGCCAGACGCCCGATCCAGGGCGCTCCGACTCAGTACCAGCCATTGCTCTGGAAATGGGCCCAAGCGCCGCACGGCGTGCCATAGCGCTTCTCGATGTAGCCGAGGCCCCAGGCTATCTGCGTGGCGGGGTTGCTCTGCCAGTCGTCGCCGGCAGAGGCCATCTTCGAGCCAGGCAAGGCCTGCGGTATGCCGTAGGCACCGGAACTCGTGTTCTGGGACGCCACATTCCAGTGGCTCTCGTGGTTCCACAAGCTGACCAGGCACTCGAATTGATCGTCGCCTTGGCCCTTGTCGGTCAACATCTGCTGCGCGATGGCTTGAGCGGCCGCCGCTTCGGGCGTCGACGCCCCCAGAGAGCTGCCCAGACCGATCTGTTGAACCTGATCGATGGGCGCCGTGACGGTTGTCTGCGAAACCATCGTGCGGGATTCCTCCGCGCCGTCCACGGTCACAACGCTCCAAACCTGGCTGGCCGTGCCGTTGACGCCCGGCGTGACGACCTTTGTTTCGCCCTTCGACAGGCTGGGTGTGTTCTTGCTGACGGTCAGGAACGGAATGTCCGCCGTCACGGTCTCCTGAATGGTCACGACCTTCTGGAATGTGATAGCCAAGCCGTCCGTCACCGGCGTATCGGCGGCAGGCGTCAACCTATCGGCGTCAGCGACGGCGATGCCGCGGGCCGTCAGCAGATCACCCACCGTGCTTGCCGTCGTCAAGAAATAGGCCGTGACGCCGCCGGCGCGCAGCGACACCATCTTCTGCGTCTGGACGGTGACCTCGTCATGGGAGGTGATCTGGCTTTGGGCGGGCAATGACAGTTCGGCGGCCGACGGGTTGACGCCGATTGCCGCCAAGGCGCTGCTGAGTGTGTTAGCCGTAGTCACAATGGTTTTCTTCTGGCCGTCGATGGTGGCCGTCAGCGTGCGAGCATGCGACACCTCGATCTGCGTACCGTCCTTTATCGGGGTGTCGAGGCTGGGTATGACGTAGTCCCGCCCGCCAACGGTGACCCCCCTGGACGACAGCACATCGGCCACCGTAGCGCCTGAAGCATGCAGCGCGGTCGTCGCCCCGTCCACCGTCAAGGTGACATCCGCGGTGGTCGCACTGGCGACCCCGAGACCTGCCAATGTCAGGGCGCTGGTGACACCCACCAACAGCCCTGCCACGGAAATCCTGCGCATGCGCCTGCCTTTCAACTCGGGTCAAGGTGCCCTATCACTTTACTGGCTTCCTGAGAAATACCTAAATTCGTGGCGCGAATTCTCAGGTTATGCATGAGGGATGAACAGCGTCATGGGCGCCCATTTCGGTCGGAAACGGCGCCCATGACGGCAAAAGCACATTCAGTTGTATCTCGACGCCGCAGGGAACGACGTCCGTCAGTCACCTAGACGGCCACGCCGCGGGCGGCAGCGAAGCGGCGCTGAACCTCGGCCCAGTTGACGACGTTCCACCAGGCGTTGACGTAGTCGGCCTTGACGTTCTTGTACTGCAGGTAGAAGGCATGCTCCCACATGTCGAGTTGCAGGACGGGCAATTGCGCCATCGGCGCATTGGCTTGATGATCGCTCAGCTGCCAGTTGACAAGGCGCTGGCCGACGGGTTCCCAAGCCAGTGCGGCCCAGCCGGAGCCCTGGATGCCCAGAGCGACGGCCTGGAACTCGGCCTTCCAGGCATCGAAGCTGCCGAACGACTCGTCGATGGCAGCGGCCAGTTCGCCCTGCGGCACGGCGCCGCTGGCCGGGGCCATGATCTGCCAGAACAGCGAGTGGTTCAGGTGACCGCCGAGATTGAAGGCTAGGTCCTTCTCGAGCTTGTTGACGACGGCGAAATCGCCCTTGGCGCGGGCCTCCGCCAGCTTCTCAGCCGCGGTGTTGGCGCCGTCCACATAGGCCTTGTGATGCTTGTCGTGGTGCAGTTGCATGATGTCACCGCTGACGAATGGCTCCAGCGCGCTGTAGTCATATGGCAGATCCGGCAATGTGTAAGGCATGTCTCCTCGTTTCCTCTGATGTAGGTCGTGTCGTTTTGTCGACATCCAGTAGAACCGCCGAACGGGGTGTGGTATTCCGCTGACGGCTAAGACACAGCTCTCACTCCGTCATCCACAGACCTGAATGCTTTCCCGGCTTGCTGCTAAGGGTTCTTTGGCGTCCACCCGATTGGTATGCGAATGCCTGGTTGCCCCATGGTCGTCGACTCGCCATTCAAGTAAAGCCAATAGCCCGCATGACGACTGCGTAGCCGTCGGGCGACAGAACTGGTGGCGCAGCAGTCGGATGCGACCGAATCGGACGGAAGTGCGGAATAATGTAGGTTGATCCATACGCGGAGCGGCACAGCGCCAAAACCAAAGCGGCAACTCCGAGATTGTGCCGTTGATCCGAAGGTTCGACTGTCGTAGACTGTTTCTACTTGTACCGGCCCGCTACCGAGATTCTCGGCAAGGCCGGTCTTCTCTTCACCGGGGGGTGACCATGGCCAACACGAAGCCATACCTGACCTATCCTCAACAGGTCGCCCGCTTGATAGACCGTGGTCTTCAGGTGGTGGATCACGATGCGGCCATCGCTGTGCTCAGAGCCGTCGGCTACTACAACTTTTCGGGCTATCTCTATCCCTACCGGCTGCCTGGCGCTGCGGGTCAGGGCCGGTCCAGCCTAGTCCGGCCCGGCACCAGGTTCGAACAGATCGTCGACCTGCTAACGTTCGACTTGAGGCTACGCGTGACACTGCTGCTGGGTATCCAGCAAATCGAGATCGCCATGCGCTCACAGGTCGCCCATGTTCTCGGCAGGCATGACCCGTTCGGCCACACCCATCCGGCCAGCCTCGACCTGACGGCCGTCAACAGGCTCAGAACTCGGCATGGCGTCACCGACACAGCATTTGGCTGGTTCCAGGCCGAGTACGACAGACTCGAGCAGCGAGCGTCGACCGAACCCTATGTGGCGCACAACCTCAGCAAGTACGGACCGCCGCTGCCGATCTGGATTGCCTGCGAGTTTCTAGACTTCGGCGCTGTCGTCAACCTCTATCAACTCCTCGTCTACGCCGACCGACAGGCAATTGCAGCCGACGCCGGACTGGGCAAGGAGCGCACCCTACGCAGTTGGCTGACCACCTTGAACTACGTCCGCAACATATGCGCGCACAACGCCCGACTGTGGAACCGGCGCCTTGTCCAACGTTGCACGCTGCGGGACACCGACCTGCCTGCCGATCTTGCCACACTGACAAACAGCCCTGGAGACAAGCTCTACCCAGTGATCGCGATTACAGCCTTCCTGACCAACTCGCTCAATCCCACCGGGAAATGGGCCAGCACAATGGCCTACCTGCTCGACAACTTCCCGTCAGGATCAGCCAGGTCAATACGCGAGATGGGCGCTCCGGCCAATTGGGCAACTCAACCAATCTGGAACAACCAGGATGACCCAAAAAGGACACTCGGGAGCGACATACAGGTGCGGGCCGGGTGAGTGAATCGCCCGCGTGATTGAATTGGCATCATGAGCACAGACCCCAACGAGACGCTGCCACCGCCGGCCGCGCCGCCCCGTCGCACCGTCGACTTCAATGCCACGCCTGCCATGCTGTTGAACCACCTGGTCAAGACGTTTGGGACGAAGGTGGCCGTCAACGACCTGTCGATGGCCGTCCCGCCGGGCTGCCTGTTCGGCCTCGTCGGCCCCAACGGCGCCGGCAAGACGACGACCCTTTCGATGGTGACGGGGCTGCTGCGGCCCGACCAGGGGACGATCTCCGTCCTCGGACGCGACGCCTGGGCGGACCCGGCGGCCGCCAAGGCGCTGATGGGCGTCCTGCCCGACGGCATTCGCCTGTTCGACCGCCTGACGGGCCGCGAGATGCTGGCGGTGACGGCCCAAATGCGGGGCATCCCGGCAGCCGTTGCAACGCCTCGGGCCGACGCCCTGCTGGCGGCCTTGGGTTTGACGGACGACGCCACCACACTGGTAGCCGACTACTCTGCCGGCATGACGAAGAAGATCGGTCTGGCCTGCGCGCTGGTCCACAACCCGTCGCTGGTGATTCTGGATGAGCCCTTCGAATCCGTCGACCCGGTGTCGGGCGAAGCGATCCGGTCGATCCTGCACGACTTTGTCGACCGGGGCGGCACCGTCGTCATGTCCAGCCACGTCATGGAACTGGTCGAGACGCTGTGCGACGCCGTCGCCGTCATCGCCGATGGCCGTATTCTGGCGCTCGGCGGCATCGACCAGGTCAAGAACGGCGAGCCGTTGCAGCAACGGTTCCTAGAGCTGGTGGGCGTGCGCGACGTCGCCTTGGGGTCGCTGGCGTGGCTGGGGCAAGCGCAATCTGAACCGGTGGCGCAATGACCGCGCCGGTCGCGTCAACCGGGCAGGCGACAACCGGCGCTCTGACAAGTGTGCTCGTCCGCTTGCAGTTGAAGCTGAGCTGGCGCTACACCATGTCGTCGGTGGCCATGAAGGTTGGCAGCTTGATCATGGCGCTGGTGATGCTGAGCTCGGCGATCCCGCTGATGTACGGCATGTTCGCGCTGCGCGGCGCCTCGCTGCCCATGAAAGGCGGCCTGCTGACGGTCGGATTCGCCGTCTTGACCCTGCTCTGGCCGATCATGGTGACACTGATGACGGGCAGCAACGACATGCTGGACGCCGGGCGGTTCGCGCTGTACCCGGTGCGGATGGCGCGTCTGATGCCCGGGCTGGTGTTGTCGGCCGCGATGGGTCTGGGTGGCGTGATGATGCTGTTCCTCGGCATCGGCTACGTCGCGGCCTGGTCGGCGGCGCCGCTCACCCTGGTGGCCGCCGTCATCGGCTGGGTGGTCGGGTTCGCCACCTGCCTCGCGTCGTCGCGGGCGCTGGCTGCCCTGCTGGCCGACGTGCTGCGCCGCCGGAAGGCCCGGGACCTGACGATCGTCGTCTTCTTCCTGGTGATAATGGGCTTCTCGGTGGCGATGCAACTGATCAGCCGCTCATTGGCGGCGGGCGGCGTGACGACCGACACCGGTGACATCGTGGCTGGCCTGTCGACAACGGCCAACGTCGTCGCCTGGACGCCGTTCGGCTGGGCTTGGGGCCTGCCCTGGGCCATCGCTGCGGGCGACGGCGTCAAAGCCTTGGTGTGGCTGGTGCTGGCGGTGGTCTGGCTGGGTCTGATGGCTTGGGTATGGGCTCGGCAGTTCGGCAAACGTCTGACCAGTCAGTTGGAGGCCGGTGGCGAGGCGGAAAAGATCACCAAGGCCAACCCGCTCGACCGCTTGCTACCCCCCAGCCCCGCCGGCGCCATCGCCAAGCGCGGGCTGCGTTACTTCCGGCGCGACCCGCGACGCCTCATCAGCATCATCGCGACCCTGATACTGCCCTTCCTGATGGCGCTATCGATGAGCATGAGCACAAGCACCGACGTGACGACACCCGCCGAGGCGGCCCTCCTCAAACAGGTGCTGACCTTCTCGCCGGCGCTGGCCGGCTGGATGGTGGCGATTTACGTCGGCTGGGACATCAGCTACGACGGCTCCGCGCTGGCCACCCAAATCGTCACCGGAGTGTCGGGACGCGACGACCGCTGGGGCCGCGTGCTGGCGGCGCTGGTGCTGTTTTCGCCCATCATCATCGTGATGATCATCGGCTTCACCGTCTACACCGGCCAATGGCAGGTGCTGCCCAGCGTCGTCGGCGTCTCAGCGGCATTGACGCTGGTGGGCATGGGTATCGGCTCGTGGATCGGATCGATTTGGCAGATCCCCCAGCCGCCGCCAGGCTCATCCCTGGTGGGACGCAACGGCACCGGTGGCGCCGCCGGCTTTGCCGCGTCGATGATCGGCATGTTCCTGCCCGTCATCATCGTGCTGCCGGTGGTGGCCCTGGCCGTACTGGCGCTCGCCGTCAACCCCATATTCAGCTGGCTGGCCTTGATCACGGGGTGCGGGCTAGGTGCGTTGGTGCTGTGGTGGGGCATCCGCTCGGGCGGGCGCCGCCTCGACCGCACCTGGCCCGAGGTGCTGGCCAAAGTCACGTGGAAAGGCTAGTCCTCGTCATAATGTGGGGTCTAATGTTGACCTATGACGAATGCCGACCAGGAGAGCCCAAGACCCCCGACCACCGGCCCCACTTTCTTTCCACCGCCGCCACCGCCGCCACAGTCGAATAGGCCGTCGATGGCCCCACAGGCGGGCGTCCCCTATCAATATTGGGCGGCGCCACCGCCGTACGCGTCCGTGCCAGCCAAACGCTCGCCGCTGCCGTGGGTGATCGGTGTCGTTGCCTTGGTGTTGGTCGTCGCCGTCATCTTCGTCTGGCGGGGCTCGGCTGGCTCGCACACCAGCCCGGCACCCACCCAACCGATGCCACAACCTGCCACCATGCCGATTGAGTCTTCGCCACCCACCGCCTCACCTACAGCAATTGACACGAGTGTCTGGACGTCGATGCACGTGGACACCATAACTCAATACGGAGCTTACGCGTTTGATTCCGGAGTCGATGGAATCGCACTGTTGGAGTCAGCGTATTCTGACGGTTCGGGGTGCAGTCGGGCACTTTCGGCCATTGACCTCATAAACATGGCCGTGCTGTGGACATTGGCACCTACCACAGCTGATGGATGCATCGAAGCCTACCCCAGCGCAGAGGGCATTGTGACCTACGAGTACGCCTCCGTTTCAACGCTCCATCACGTGCAGGTCATTGACGCCGTTACAGGGAAAATCACAGCCAGCGCCGACCTGGGGCCCGGTGTCAACGTGATCTATGTGGGTGGTGGTGTCATTTTCACCTATGGTCCCGACACGGCAGGCTGTGCGCGGGACATGACATTGGGGCCATGCATCTGGCAAGTATCCGATATCCCTCCGTGGGGAACCGACTCCTCTGTCGGCGTCTTCGGCGACAACACTTGGGTCAACGCCGGCGACGGTGTACGGGACTGGCACACCGGCGCACCCGCCCCGTTCGGCGCCGGTGACTACCAATGCAACGGCCCATCCAAAGACCGCGTCCTGTGCCAAACTGACACGGATTCCGGGTACACCTTCCAGCAGCGCAATACCAAAACGAACGCACCCATCGGGTCGGCGATCAACCCGCTCTTCACCGTATCGTTCAGCTCCGACACACCGACGTATGTCACCTTGCAAGACGCCTCGGCTGGACACAGCCGCTACATCGGCTATTCGTGGGCCAGTGGGCAGGCGGTGTTCGACACCACCGTCGACGGCGAGGCCGAACAACCCGACTGGCCCGTGCCCACGTTGGGTGCCGGGCAGGCGGGCAATTCTTTCTGGACCTACCAAACAGACTCCGCAGGCAATGAAACACTCAACGCGTTCAGCCTGACCACGGGCAAATCGCTGTGGAGCGGAATCGACTTCACCTTGCTAGGTTTCACCTCAGTGGAAGAGCACTACATGGCATACGCGCAGAATGATTCCCAGTTGGTCGTCTTTGACGCAGATACCGCCCAACCCGTGCTGACAACGAATCTGCCGTACGAACCCTGCTCGTATCCGGATTGCCTCGGGGACGCCCGGACCGTTCGCATAGCCGGCAACCAAGTCGTGGCCCTCGACGCCACCACGGGCACGCTCTGGGTGTTGAATGGCTGATCGGCCCGGGCACCTGGAAAGGGCCGAAAACAAGAACGGCCACCCTGGCGTCGCGCCAGCGGTGACCGTTCTCAGGGCTGTTTCTTAGTCCTTGACTTCTTCGACAGCTTCTTCGACCGCGTTCTCGGCGGCCTCGGCTGCCTCTTCGGTTACGGTCTTGGCCTCGTCGGCCGCCTCTTCGGCGTCCTCGGCTGCCTGCTCCGCAGCGTCCTGGGCAGCATCCTCGACGTCGTCCAATGGCTCGGCCACCGCGTCCGTGTCGTCGTCGATGACCTTGACGTCCTCGGCAACGGGCTTCTTCGGCTCGGCCTTAGCCGGCGCCGCAGCCTTCTTCGGCGCCACCTTTTTGGGCGACACCTCCTCTGCGACGATCTCGATCACAGCCATCGGCGCAGCGTCGCCTTGCCGATTGCCGATCTTCGTCACGCGGGTGTAGCCACCCTCACGGTTCTTCATGGACGGGCCGATCGTCTTGAACAGACGGTCCAGCACGCCCTTGTCGGTGACGGTCTTGGCGACGGTGCGGATGGCGTGCAAATCGCCCCGCTTGGCCTTGGTGATCAGGTGATCGGCCAGCGGCTGGACGCGCTTGGCGCGGGCCAGCGTCGTGGTGATCTTGCCGTGCTCGAACAGTTGCGTGGCCAGGTTGGCCATGATGATGCGCTGATGGGCGGGGCTGCCCCCCATGCGGGGACCCTTAGTTGGCTTAGGCATGTTTTCTCCAATATCCGATCAGTACTGTTCGGTTTCCGTGTAATCGTCGAGGTCGTAGTCGCCGCCGTCGAAGGCGTCGTCCTTCAGCGTCATGCCGATCTCGGCCAGCTTCTGCTTGACCTCGTCGATCGACTTCGAGCCGAAATTGCGGATGACCTTCAGGTCGTCCTCGCTGCGCGTCACCAGCTCGCCGACGGTGTGGATGCCCTCGCGCTTGAGGCAGTTGTAAGAGCGCACCGTCAGGTTCAGCTTCTCGATCGGCAGCGCCAGATCGGCGGCGAAACGCTCATCCACCGGGGACGAGCCGATCTCGATGCCTTCGGCTTCCGTGTTCAGGTCGCGGGCCAGGCCGAACAGCTCAACCAGCGTCTTGCCAGCCGAGGCGACGGCGTCGCGCGCGCTGATCGACGGCTTGGTTTCGACGTCCATGATCAGACGGTCGAAGTCGGTGCGCTGGGCCACGCGGGTGGCCTCGACGGCGTAGCTGACCTTCATAACCGGCGAGTAGATCGAGTCGACGGCGATGCGGCCGATCTCGGCGTCCGGGTTCTCGTTCAGCGCCGCCGAGACATAACCACGGCCCCGCTCGACGACCAGCTCCATCTCGATCTTGCCCTTGGCAGTCAGTGTCGCGAGGTGCAGGTCGGGGTTGAAGATGACCACGCCCGTCGGCACCGAAATATCCGCCGCCGTCACCGCACCGGCGCCTGACTTGCGCAGATACATCGCGACGGGCTCATCCTCGTCAGAGCTGAGCACCAGCGATTTGATGTTCAAAATAATCTCTGTGACGTCCTCGACCACACCAGGCAACGTCGAAAATTCGTGCGTCACCCCGTCGATCTTGATGGATGTCACCGACGCGCCGGGAATCGAGGACAACAGCGTGCGACGCAGCGAGTTGCCCAGGGTGTACCCGAAACCGGGCTCCAGGGGTTCGATGACGAAGCGCGAGCGGTTGTCGTTGACGACTTCCTCGGTCAGCGTTGGACGTTGGGCAATCAGCATGTTTGTTCCTTTCTGCGCCGCCCGCTATTTGACGGCGAAGCCTGTCTTACTTGGAGTAGAGCTCGACGATTGCCTGCTCGTTGACATCGATGACGATCTGGTCACGCGCGGGCAATTGGTGAACGAAAATACGCATACGGTTGGGGCGCACCGTCAACCAGGCCGGCACGTTGCGCGAATCCAGCGTCTCGCGGGCGATGACGAAAGGCGTGGCATTGACCGAACCAGGCTTGACGTCGACGATGTCCATCGGCGTCACGCGGTAGCTGGGAATGTTGACGCGCTTGCCATTGACCAGGAAATGCCCGTGGCTAACCAACTGGCGGGCCTGACGGCGCGTCGCCGCAAAACCGGCACGATAAACCACGTTGTCAAGACGTGATTCAAGCAGTTGTAGCAGGTGGTCGCCGGTACGTCCGGGCATCCGTGATGCCTCTTCGAAGTAGCGGTGGAACTGCTTCTCAAGCACGCCGTAGGCGTAGCGGGCCTTCTGCTTTTCGCGCAGCTGGCCGAGGTATTCCGAATCCTTGGTGCGACCGCGGCCATGCATGCCGGGCGGGTAAGGACGGTGCTCGAAAGCCTTATCGCCGCCGACCAGATCGGTGCCCAGACGACGCGACTTCTTAGTGATGGGGCCTGTGTAGCGAGCCATTATCTATTACCTTCCCTTCCCTATACCCGGCGCCGCTTCGGCGGACGGCAGCCGTTGTGCGGCATCGGTGTGACATCCGTGATGGCGCCGACCTCAAGGCCGACGGCACCCAGCGAACGAATTGCCGTCTCGCGGCCCGAGCCCGGGCCCTTGACGAAAACTTCGACGCGCTTCATGCCATGATCCATGGCGCGGCGCCCGGCCGCCTCGGCGGCCATCTGGGCGGCGAAGGGCGTCGACTTGCGCGAGCCCTTGAAGCCGACAGTACCGGCCGACGCCCAAGCGATGACCGCACCAGTCGGGTCGGTGATCGCGATGATCGTGTTGTTGAACGTCGACTTGATGTGGGCCTGGCCCACCGCGATGTTCTTCTTTTCCTTGCGCCGCACCTTCGTCTTGGCTGCGGCAGCTTTGCTTCGTTGAGCAGTAGCCATGTGTGTCTATTTCTCCTGGAGTCTTCTCTTCGCCAGTGGTCCAGCGACCGTCAGCGGGCCTTCTTCTTACCGGCGACAGCCTTGCGCTTGCCCTTGCGGGTGCGGGCATTGGTGCGGGTACGCTGACCGCGCACCGGCAGGCCGCTGCGATGGCGACGACCCTGGTACGTGCCGATCTCGATCTTGCGGCGGATATCCGCCGTCACTTCGCGGCGAAGATCGCCTTCGACTTCATAGTTGGCGTCGATGTAGTCACGCAAGGCCACGAGTTGATCGTCTGTCAGGTCTTTGACACGGATGTCGCCGGAGATACCAGTGGCCTCCAGGCATTTGACGGCACGGGTACGTCCGATGCCGTAGATATAGGTCAGTGCGACCTCCAGGCGCTTCTCGCGCGGCAGGTCGACACCTTCAAGGCGTGCCATATGGGCTCGTCCTTTCGGTTGTTAGGCTCTTCCAAAAGCCTCGACGGTGTTGGCGCGAAGCGTTCCAGATATCGTCCACCATGACTGGTGGACGGCTGGCCCCGGCCGTCGTCCGGGGGTTCGTCCCCATCGGCCCTAGCGGACCATCGCGGGACGTGCCTTCACGTTGTTGTTTTCAGTATTCAAAGCCCGAAGGCTTGTTGTCTCTCGTCGGGTTTGGCCCGACAGGGTGTTCAGTTGTCAAGATTTGGACGCGTCCGGGGCTTAGCCCTGGCGCTGCTTGTGACGCGGGTTCGTGCAGATGACACGTACCACGCCGCGGCGGCGGATCACTTTGCAGTGATCGCACATCCTCTTGACGCTCGGTTGCACCTTCATGGGGTTTCCTCCTTTTCAGGCGACGACTAGCGTCGGTTGGTTGCTTTGTGAACGGCGTTGGTCGTTCACTTATGACGGTAGACGATGCGTCCACGCGTCAGGTCGTAAGGGCTTAGCTCAACCACCACGCGGTCCTGCGGCAGGATACGAATGTAATGCTGACGCATTTTGCCGCTGATGGTGGCGAGCACTTTGTGGCCATTGTCCAACTCCACACGGAACATCGCGTTCGGCAGGGCTTCGACCACAGCGCCTTCGAGCTCGAGGGCGCCTTCCTTTTTCGCCATTCAACTCCTGATTTGTGAAACGTCGGCCGGGGCCGCGTCTTCCCGTCGTTTCGGCGCATGACACGCCGGAACACGGCACAAGGCCGCCTATCTATGCTACTATGCCGCGGCGCGTCCCGCAAGACGAATTGAGTCAGATCAGCAGTACGGCCACCAAAATGAGAACCACCAATATCGCGGCCCCTCCGAGCCCGACCAGCACCAGGTTTCTTGGGGCCGGTCCGATGGGTGCCAGTTCGCCGGGCTTGCCCGGCTGGTCGCCGCCGACGGCCGGCTCATTCGACCGGTATTGCGCCGGCAATCCTTGGACGACGGGCACCAACTCGCCGCGTTTCGTCGCCTGGAACAGCGCGTTCAGACGCGTCTGGTAGTCCTCCATCGTCAGCGCACCGCCGGCGAAGGCATCGTTCAGGCGGTTGGACAGGTTATCGCGGTCGGCCGTCGTCACCTCGCTCGATGCATCGTGAGCGTATTCGGCCTCAACCGGGGAACCAGACATGACATACCTCCTACCTCAATTATCGCAGGTACCGGAGCGTTAGGATTAGCACATGCCCGAACAGCGAATCCAGATGAACATGCCACCCGACGAGGCAGCCGGTGCATATGCCGATTTTGTGCGAGCCTGGCACACCAAGGACGTTTTCGTCCTCGACTTCGCCAACCTTGTCGAACCGCCCCGCGCCGAGGACGATGCCGTCATACTCAACGCGACCGTGGTCTCGCGCGTCCGTATACCGCCCGATCAGGTTTTCGAGCTGATGAAAGCCCTCGAGCAGCAGTTGACCATGTGGGAAAACGAGACGGGCAAGCGCAAGGCCGTCTGACATGTGTCGAAATATGGATTTTCGTCCCTTAAATGGATTTCGTTCACCTATCAGTGGACGGAAATCCAGATCTCGACGAACTCAGGGGTAACCGAGTCGTCACGGCTTGGGGCGGTTGGCCGCCAGCGCCAACCTGACGGACGCGACAACCGACTCGAAACCGGGCAGATCGGCTGCTGTTGCCGTGATTATGCGCCAACCGGCGTCCTCCAAAAGGCGACGACGCGTCCGGTCGTCCCGCATATTGACCGCATCAGCATGGACGGCACCGTCGTATTCGACCGCCAGACGATGGTCGGGGTAAGCCATGTCGAAGCGGTATTCCTTGCTGTGGGGCAACGGCTGGAAAGGGTAATCGACCAATGGACAGGCCAGCCCGGCCGCCACAAGAGCCAGCCGTAATCGCGTCTCCATCGGCGACTCGACGCCCGCCCGCGCCAGAACAAGAGCGCGGCGGGCCAACGCGACGCCGCGTGCCCCCGGTCGTCGGTTCAGCTCGCCTTCAATATCACCGCGAGTGGCCAAGGTGCCCTTGCGTCGCATCAGGGCGTCCGCCGCGACGATCAGATCGGTCTGTGACATCTCGGTGGTAACCTGCAACCAGGCCTGCGCCGGGTGGACGCCCAGGACGTCTCCCAACTCGACCGGCTGCAAGGTGACTGTGGCTCGAATCACCTTGATAGGTGCCATTTGCGGCCCCAGCCGTCCAGGCGGGATCACAACATGGATAGGGGCGTCGCCTACCAGCGACTGAGGCAGCCAGACGCCGCACATCTGCAGCACGGTGACGCCGCCAAGCAGAGCCCCAGGCCCACTGAGAAGCAGCGCCGCTCTGACGCGAACCATGAAGTCGTCGGGGTCACCTGTCGTGTAAACGCCGAAGAACACCCGCCGGAAGCGACTGCCCCGCAACTGATTCTCGCTGACACCAGCAGCCAGCGCCTGCGCGGTGGTGAAGACATCTGACAATTCTGGGTGCATTGAGCAAGTCTCACACGTGCAAGGACGCGAATACAGGGGCCTGTGGATAACGTGCGGCACGAAACATGGATCATCGTCCCCTAAACGGGGGTTTTCGGCCGATCAGGGGACAGAAATCCCAATCTCGGCGGGGACGGCGCCTTTCGTTACGCTTGGTTTTCTGCGGTGGCTGCTCGCGCGCCAGCCTTCGCCGACTTACGGCTCCACACCCCCTTCGGGGCGCGGGATTGAAGAATTCCTTCCTTACTCTGACGGTGGTTACTGTCGAGGATGGGTTGGCTGCCCACCGTCACTTTTTGCAGCAACTCGGGTTGTTGCTGCTGTTGACTGCCACTACTTGTTGTGTCTTCCTGTCAGTGAATTTGGTTGCCAACTCAAGAACTGTCCCGGCTTCCTGCCGAAGTGACAGTCACTAGCAGACTCACACCGAGCGCAACCATGCATCCAAGCTGCGGCAGATCAATTCGGAGACAAACCCCCGGAGGGGGTGCGTCAACCCAAGTCCGCGAAAGCGGGCGCGGGAGCAGCCACGGCAGAAAACGGACGCAACAGGCGGCCCAGATCCTGCGTCTACACTCGCTGGCGCTCGCTCCGCGCAATCCCCATGGACGAGATATGGTTCTCCGTCCCCCAAACGGGGCTTTTCAGCCGATCAGGGGACGGAAATCCTTATCTCGACGGGAAGGTTGGCTTCCAACGGGCGAGCCAGGCGTCCCTCAGGTCGTCGAAGGTGCCGTCGATTATTGCCGTTCGCATCGCGTCCACCAGTCTGACCGTGAAACGCTCGTTGTGGATCGTCGCCAGCGTGAAGGCGTTCAGCTCGTGCGCGTGGAACAGGTGGTGCAGGTAGGCGCGGGTGACGGTGGCGCACGTCAGGCAGTCGCAGCCGTCCTCCAACGGGCCGAAGTCGCGGCGGAACCGGGCGTTGGTGACGTTGTAGCGTCCCAGAGATGTGTAGATCGCCGCATTGCGAGCCACGCGGGACGGGTTGACGCAGTCGAAGGTGTCGGCGCCGGCCTC
>Ga0123357_10004447_pt1 | contig 16461 bp, 7 predicted proteins | sample TergutEmb28metaG_FD_89873 | JGI IMG/M metagenome (GOLD analysis project Ga0123357, IMG submission 89873) | Embiratermes neotenicus P4 segment gut microbial communities from Petit-Saut dam, French Guiana - Emb289 P4 | ecosystem: Host-associated > Arthropoda: Insects > Digestive system > Gut ... | reverse complement strand
TTTTGTGTATTTTTTGGTTGTAAAAAAAGTATTAAATATTTTTATTTTTTTTGTCCCACTCTTAACACCCCCCCTTTAAAACTGTCCTCGGATGGGTCTTGTGCTCCCCCCCCCCCCCCCCAATTTGGGTATTTTGTAGTATATAAAATTATTTTTGCATATACTGACTGTCATTAAAATCGGTTAATTTGTGTCTGTGCCAGTAAATAGAAACATATTAGTAGTTTTCTGGGACCAAAAATTTTGAACAGTGCAAGAGGAAACATTTGTTTAAAAATTACATTATTGGTAAAATTTTCTAATAAAATAAAGTTGTTGGTAGATTCTGAAAATTTATATGGAAAATTCAACAATGTTGAGAGCTGAAGTACTGGGCGGAATAGACGTGAATTGTAGGTTTCTGACATTGGTGTATTATGCATTCATCTGTTGTCTGGTATTTGATAAGAACACATTTCAGATATTTTATTGTCCTAGTAGTTGGTGAAAGGGTAGGAGGCACCTACTACTTGCGGTCTGATAGCAGCTATTCTTGATCACTGGCGCAGAGAAAAGAATATATATTTCAGCCATATAGTGCAATTTGTAGACTTTGTAGCACACATAAACTGTTATACTGTTGGTACAGAGAAATGTTTGATTTTCAAGTGTTGCAAGAATGTTTTATTTTTTACAATGACTCCAGTGATATAGAAGATAAAGGCACTGACACTACACCCCACCTTGTGGAGGTGTATCTCCACCTTCTCATAACCTTCGGCACCAGGCAGAAGCAAGTGGCCAGCTTCATGCACCAGTCACTTCATCCCCAGAGTGAGCCCCTGGTGCCCACTGGTAGTCAGCATGGGCCCCGGGACTGTTCTATACACTGGAGAAAGATGAATGTCTAGTTGTCAGAGATGAATCCCAGGATCATGTGAACATTCAGGCTCCATAAAATGCTGGGAATTTCTTGAGTAGTTGAAGAACTGCTAGTTTTCCAAGAATAATTCTGTTCCACAGCATAAGTTAATATCAGAAAAGACCCCAAAAATGGATAGAAATGTGGGTGGATCTCAGCCATGCTGGGTGTGGCATTGTAGAGAAAAATATGTGATTTGTTGAAACAGGCGTAAGTACATGATAGCGTTCCCATGCCTACTGTCAGAACACTTGCAGGATTAAATTTAACAGTCTGACAGATGACTATGCTAGACATAACAGTGCACATCAGAAAAATCTGGATATAACAGAAACTGCAGAATTTTATATATATATACACCTCAAACTGAGCAGTTGGATCTGGTGGTAACACTGCAGACTTGTGTTCAGGAGGTGCTGTGTTTGAATCATGGCTGTGCCCAGTTTTCATGAGTACAAATTTTTCTATTTTCTTCAGTAACTACAAGTCACAGTAGCTTGGAAGTTAAGTCACAACGCCTTTCACGCCCTTTTCCAGTTCATTATTCACTATTCACCCAACAATTTGATGCTAAGCAGTTTGGGAAACATACAGCATCAATAAATAAACCACATATAGGTAATAAATACACAGGTCACTGAATTGTTCAGGAAGTTAAAGTAAAGGTACATATTCCGAGCGTGTAACAAGGATCAGGAACGCAAAAAATTATTATGGTTTTCACTTGGAATTTATAGAAAGTGGATATGTGAATGATTGAATTACCAGTATGTTTTTGACAAGTATGGTAACAAATTCTGTGCTGTCACAATCAAAGGCTTAATTATAACTCTCAACTGGTTCTATTCATGATACATTTACATGCAATAAGTCAAGTTCAGTAGAAGCATAGTAACATGTAACATTATGGTATGCAACATAATTTAAACATAATACGCTCTGCATTATAACACCAAATAAATTTCCGTTTTCAAGTTACAAAACTGCGTGAAGTTACATCATAACATCATACACTTGTGTGCGTGATATGTGTCACCTTTTAAGAACTTGCAATCCAGTCATGATTACTTCAGTTGGATATGTGAAAAGGATGAAATGAGTACAGAAGCAGACAGTCCCTTTCGCCATTGAGCCATACTTTGGAACTGGAATTTTTCCAAAGTGAAGCCATTGTTTGTTAAAAGCTATGTTAGGATGCAGAGTCATGTAGTTTGGCACACAGGTTCCGCCAAAACATTGGTACTTATGTATCAAACTATACATTGCCATGTCTCAGACCATGGTAACCACTGTGACAAATTAAAATCTTGTTTAATTCTCTCCAGCTGCTATGTTGCACTCGGAGTAAATTAGCAGTAACTCAAATAATGTGTTACATTTGACAACTTACATCAAGGCTTGTACATATCAAAATGAGAAAATTATACAATCCCTCCTGCACAGATTCTGTGACTAGATGAAATGACCAAAGGTTTCACATAAGTTGAAAAGGAATGCAATGCAATGCAATATATATATATATACATACAGAGTTTTCTGCCTTATTTCTAAATTTCTCATAACATGAATGCTGATATCTTAGATAATAAGTTTCTTAATTCAGTTATAAACACAAGTGTGCACATGCATGTCTGCCCATGTACACACACACAAACAGAGGGTTTTACAACTAATGTCATTTCAGGAGGGATTACAACGCCTTCATTCCTGATACAGTAGTTCTAAACAAACACAATAAATGTACAAAAACATAGAAAAACTGAATTCAAATTTTGTGCAGTCATGACACTGCATATTTTAGTGATTCTAATATTATAAAGCTAAATTATTATTCTGCTAATGTGTTACGACATCACATAAGCTGACAGGCGATGACAAATGTTTCTGAGAATCATTTTGCCCACATCTTTTACTCTGAAGATGGAGGCAGCATGTTCTCCTAACATACCGGGGTGCTGATAAGTCCTTAGCCCGACCAGGAAAGAAGCAAGCTCGGAAGCCCGTTAGGGACACGCGCGATTTCAACAACATCAAGACACAAGCTGTCATCAAGTTTTTTTCCCTGCAAGGCAAGGCGCCAAAGGAAATTCACGATATTCTGACAGAAACATTACATTGTTTCCTTTCTGGTTGGGCTAAGGACTTGTCAGCATCCCTGTACATTTCCTGTTCACCAAACCTGCCACCTCTGACTAACTTCTGCCTCCTCACATGTATGAATCTGACTAGCCACCTTCCTTGCAACCTAAGTGCATCCATCCCTTGCACATTCTGATCCTGAAGATGGAGGCATATTGCTCTGAAACACATACCTACCTACAGGACTATATGGCATCAAACACCAGAAGTCCACAAACTGAAAGTATGTCAGTGTTGTTTAATTTACATGTAATTACTCTCAATAGTGTGTGAAAATACATTGAGAGTGTAGTGGTTATTGCAGCACATGTACACGCATAATTAACTGTTAAGTGTTTACTAGTATTTAATCCTTCAATGCTGGTCTCAGCGCATTAGACGGACCTTCAATTCCTCACATTCTGTCAGCCTCGGTGCACCACAGTCATGAATGCCTTTAAAGGTATTACAAATTTAGAACCCCTCTTTCCTGAGCATTACTTTGGATTTAAAGCGCAGCATTATTTAAGTGTTAAGAATGTACTGGTAGAAATACAAGTCAACAGGTCCACCCACCCCCCCATCTAACAGAGGTTAAAGAAAGAGTACAGCTACACCTCTACTACTCCTCGGTGCCTTCATGGCAGCTTATAGGGTGAACTTCCTAATTTTGTACCTTTTCCACATATACATTCTGTAAAGTAAAGTAAAGTGATCCTGTTACAGGCCCAGTGTGGCCCAGAGGGTGGGTAGAGGTATAGCCCTACTCTTCCATGACCGCGGCACTAGAAGGGGATGAGTGGTCAACAGCACTCCCCGGCCACACTTTACCGCCGGGAAAGACCCGGTACCCATTTTACAGGAGGCTGGGTGGGCCCCAGGGCCAGTCTGGACGGGCAGAAAATCTTGTCTCCACCGGGATTCGATCCTGGACCGTCCAGCCCGTAGTCAGTCACTATACTGACTGAGCTATCCGGCCCACCATATACATTTTATGCATACAAAATTCTTTTAATATATGGATGTTAGACCCATTACATCAAAGATATAATGCATAAAGGACATTTAAATTAAATGGTCTGATAAGTGTTAGTGGTATTGATCATACTGAATCCTTTCCATTCAACCATCACTGAGATGTATATATGTTTATTGTTCTTCATAATACATAAGATTTACAAACTCTGATAATGAAGTTCACACACATTTTTTAGATCACAGATGGGCTTCAGATCAAAGTAATGGAAATTACACTTGTGTACTCAATTCGAGACATAACTTCAACTGCCCTCAAAACTCAAACTGGTTGCACATTTTACCATCATAAATTTATGAATTTTTGAGTATGAAAAAAAGCATTTATGGGCTTTCTCTGTGTTTAAGTGTAAAGAACAGACGACCCAGACAATGTGATCTCACAAGTAAAATACATAAAAATAAATTTATTATTTACATATTGCTACACCACAAGATACATGTGCTACTAATAATCACTATTCACTATAGTGATCAATATACCTCTATTCTCAATTGAAGTAACTGTGGAGTATATAATACAAAGAGCACCACACACTAAAAGATACACGTGGAACTGAATTCATACATTAATGCTATATGCATTACCTGACAAACAGGTTATCAAACAGGGTGACTAAAAATGTAATGACAACAGTTTGGGAAGCTGTTATGGGGACTAACTGAAACACAAAACCCAACAGCAACATCCATTCATTTCACCACCCATTTTCATTGTTTAAGAGATGCTGACAGACGGTACCTGTAGCTAAGGCTGGTACTGTTCAACATCAGAATGAGAAGAAAAACCCTTTTTATTCTAACTATCCTGGTAGAGAAGGCTCTCCTAAGACACTCATCATGGAATTCTACACAGTTCATTGCCATATTCACAACAGCAGGTCCCTGAACACCAGTTCCCTTTTAGTGAATTTCATTAAACACAATTTTTAAATTACAGATTTAAATACACAATATGTATTTGACATTCACAGGACCGTGCATCGTGATATATTCTTATAATAAAAACCAACAAGATGCACTATTTGTCAAGTTTATTTCGATAAAGAACTCTACATGTCTCGGACAGATATACTGTCCATCATCAGGAGTCTCAACACTGTATACACAGCAATAGGTATTTGTCATGCTAGTTATGTTGACTGTCTGCTAGCAGTCAACATAACTAGCATAAGGACAGAATATGTAGCTACGTAACTCCACACATCAGAATCCTTGAAAAGTCAGTAATCACTCAGAAATAATTCCAAGACTTTCATAAAACATGAAGGTTGCAAATTCAAGCTTTCACCACAACGTAAATTTGGCTTTTATGTGACATATGAGATTCTTACAGTGGAGACTACAGCAGAAATTCTACCAGAGTAAATGGCATCATATTCCAAAAGACAATCATGCTCTGTGAGACCAACTTGATGCAACAATTATGATTTATTGATCAACACTTAGCTTAACATGTTTCGGGCACCATTATGCCGATCTTCAGGAGCGCAAGGCCGTATATAACTGCGTATGGTTTTTGGCACTTAATGTGCTAGGAAGCAGGTCGTGTGTACACACGACCTGCTTCCCAGCTTCCCAAGACTCCAGCCAACACATTAAGTGCCAAAAACCATATGCAGTTATATACGGCCTTGCGCTCCTGAAGATGGGCATAATGGTGCCCGAAACATGTTGAGCTAAGTGTTGATCAATAAACCATAATTGTTGCATCAAGTTGGTCTCACAAACGACCTGCCTCCCAGCTTCCCAAGACTTCAGCCAGCACATTAAGTGCCGAAAACCATATGCAGTTATATACGGCCTTGCGCTCCTGAAGATGGGCATAATGGTGCCCGAAACATGTTCAGCTAAGTGTTGATCAATAAATCATAATTGTTGCATCAAGTTGGTCTCACAAATCATTTCATATTAAGGATGCACGGTCACAGGAACATCAAACAATCATGCTCAATTATCATGTTAACAACAGCCTGTCAATGGTCCCTGTCCTAAGCGACATACAACCCATCCACACCTTGACACATGATTTCTTTAAGATCCAATCTATGCCTAGGTGTTCCAAGTGGTTTCTTTCCTTCACGTTTTCTAACTCACAGTACTGAATTCTCACAATTTGAAGTGTTCCCTTGCTACACGAGCCAAGAGAACCGCACCACGTCAGTGCCGTAACACTGAACAAGTGAGAATATTTAGCACAAAACTGACACTAGCAATGAACACAACTAAATGAAACATCCAAGTAGCTCAACAAACCACAGGGATACTGTACTCAGAGCATGAACTCCCTTTTGTTTACTTGTAACAAAAGCCCAGAATTTCTTTCTCAATACATATCCCTCTGTCCTTAGCTGTTTAATACCCGCTTGAATATTTCTACAGTGAATATAGAAAACCCCCTTTTTGTCTCCGAAAATTAAAGATATGGTCCTTTTGTATTTCATGTCTGTAAAAATCAGTTCATCATCAACGTTCATGTAACTGTGTCACTCAATGCGATCAACCTGTTGAAATTTAAGGGACTGTGCAAGGTTACAGTGAAAAACTCTTAGCAAAGAGAGATTGTTTTAATAAAAAATAATACAACTACTCCCCAGCTGGCAGAAGGAATCATGGTAGACCTTTGAAGAGACTTCTGGACACGTGAGACTGGAACGGATCAACAAGTGGCCCAACTCCACGAAAGATAGATGATGATGATGATGATGATGATGAAATATAATACAAATGCACAAAATCCTGCCACTTTGTGCAAGTAAGTGATTATCATCTGGCTTATTGACAGCTGTCAAAATATGATACAGCACTTCCACTAAAATTAACGAATTTGATGTCACAGACACAGAGCACTTGGCAGGTGGTTACTGATTTATGCTTGTGAGGATTCAAAGGCAGAAAACACACCCGCTACGGAAAACATCACTAAGAAAACGCTGCCTGCAGCTATGAAAGATAATTTTTTCTGCCAACAGGATTGGGTGCATGAAGATCAAATACTGGGTATATTCTTATGTGAACAAAAGCCCTGCACTATATTAATGTTGCCATCTCAGGACCAGTGCTAGAAATGCAATTCAACAATAAATATAGGCAATTAAAACCAGTGAATCTTTTTTTATTGGCTTTGTGCATTTGGGATGCAATTCAATTTCTAAACAGTAATGCTTATTTATAAGATCTTTATTTTCTTCTGTCCCTTAATTATGGTCTAGCTATCTGATACATGCTTTTAAAAGAGCTGCAATTGTGCAAGTGCCAATGGCACGTGATTTATATATGATCTGACAATGATAAGGGAGGTGTAGATTCAAACTACTATTGTGTGGCTTATGATAAGTGTTCACTCTGGTTACCACTGTTCTGGTGGAACATACTACCTTGGAGGATGGTACATTAAAGATGATGGCAGTATGTTCCATCGAAATGCTGGCAACCACCTGCCACCAGTTTACATACTGCTATGATCCAGAAACTCAAAATCTAAAAGTAAGAGATTAGTTCACTCGCAATAAAGTGTAATGTATGGTCAGAACACAGTGTGTGTTCTGCTAATGAAAGTTTAATGGCTATGGTCTAGGAACACTTAATATGAAACAAATTAAGCACCAAAAATGTATATAAATTTCAGCAATTTATATAAAATTTCAATTTTTGCCTTTTGCAAATTCAAGCATGGTGGGTTCAGCCTCTTTACTTCCAAACTCCCTCCTTATCAGACAGTTTGATTTAGGAAAAACTGAACTCCTGCCACCTGCTGTTCCTATATAGAAGTACCAGAAGTGAAGCCATAAGATGTAAACAGCAAATCAGCATACAATCAAACATGTGATGGTAAATGTGTGGGCATAGGCAGATGGCTTCTAACAACAAAACTGTAAGGGGAAAATTTTGGTGCTGGAAGCCATCACACAGGGCATAGGCACAGGATAATCCCATTAACAACAGTCAGTGATTACAGGTTATGTAATTATGTTGTATCAACTGCAGATGTTATTCTGTATTACATACTATAAGAACAAATGTATACAGTCAAATTGAAAGGAAAATGGTGCTAATATACAGCATTTTCATGGAGATACCACGAACGACAATGAGATAACCAGTACCACAGCTAAGGGGTGATATAGCAGCATTTGTATAGAGACACAGAGAACCATAATGAGATAACTAGTGCCACAGCTATGGGGTGATAATAGCAACATTGGCATGGTGCCAGAGTTGCAGGAACTACTAATCACTGTTCTCACTGAACCCTTCAATGCCATCTAATAAATGCAGCATGGCTAGTATGCCATGACTTTGTCAATCACCTAATTTTTTAACGCATCACATTGTTTCAGCAGCAAACTCTGCTTCCGTCTCCAGGCACCCAAAATGGTGGACCCCTCAGATAAACGTATTCTCAGTCACTGGGCACCATAAATTAGTAAACTTGTTAAGATATGCATCTCAGAACAGTGGTGTTAAGAATTTTAAATGAGTGGGTTCTGGTTTATGTGTTATGTCTGCGGTCCGGTCAGTCTTGAGTTCATGGCTCATTTCACAGTTTTGAACTTGTGTTTGGTCCAGGTTGCAAGTCTTCTAGTCAATTTTAAATTTTTAATAGCCATTTTCTTGTTACTACCCTTGGACAAGCTCTGTTCTTAGGTGCAAGTTTGGAGAACCAATGTCTGTATTTATTTTCAGAGCTAACACAACTCTTTCAACATCTACATTCGTCATCTACTATGTGTTTCGGCCATTTCTGTTCAACATCAGGCAGATTTTGCAACAACATGCATGGAAAATCATACTGAGGCAGAGGTCTCCAGTTTACAGTTAATACACTAAAATACACAAGTTTTGACTATCATGAACTGAATAATAGTCAAAAACTTGTGTAACTATTGTACATAATAAAAGAGTGGTTAAAATTGGTTAGAAATTTAAAAAGCAATTATTATTGAAATTTTATATAAAAGAGATGTCATTATCTTCTTTCTGTTTATGAGGTGTATAGTGGTCGTGGTTCAAGTAACTGGCATTGTGTGTCACAGTCTCAGTTATTTATACACTGAGTATTTCTTTCTAATGTATAGCAACCGTTTCCACTTAATGAGTTGCGTTAGACATACATTCCTTGCTTGATCTATGGCGTCCAGTGACAGAGAACAGTTCTACGTAAGGGGTCCACCAGTTTAGATGCCTGATGACAGAACGAGATCAGGCTTCTGAAACATCTTGCTTCATTCAAAAATTAAATGGAGGACAAAGTCCAAAAAGAAGAAGAAAATGATTATATCAAGGGTTTAAATGTTCTATGGCATTGAGGGGTTAACCTGCTCAGCACAAACTGCGTTCCTTTGTACGATATCATCACACCAAAATGTAAACCAAAATGACTAGAATCAAAGGGAAGGAACTTCAATGCTTCATCTACCAACAGTGGTACATATAAATACAACATTTTAAGGCAAGTCACAGTGCAACAACAGCCATATACTTTCTGTTTTTCCAATTCTGTGTTCTGGCAAGAATATATTCAGTGGTGTTCAGAAATTTAGACACCACAGAGGGTTAACAGGCAAGAGATGTCACGATTCTTCAGTTATCCTAAAAAAATACATACTTATCACAAGGACTGCAGTCTACAGTCAACCATAGTCACAAAGGCTCAATGACTAACAGCACAGCCTACATACCTTTAACCCACTGGTAAATAACTACTTCCTACAGCTCCAAACTCATATGTAAAATTAAATCAGAGATTTCAAAACATGCAAGTTAACTTCACCTTTCAACCAACCATTTTGGTTGCTGATATTTGAGGCTCCCACAGTAGTAAATTAAGATTACAGTCTTTTGAGATATGACACCGTGCAATCTGGTAGTGGTACTTATCTACTACACTACACGGTGTCACGGTCATCTTGGGCTATCATCTGATGATACACAGTCATCGAAGTAGCTAATGTAACACGAATGAATCAACATGTGAGAGCTGTACAAGAATTCCAGTGGGTTCAACAGTTTTCTGTGTCTATGATGGATGGTCAAATATATTAATTATTTCATATTAAAGCTAAATAAACAAAAATCTCCAAGATTTAAATTTTAAAATCACCAGTATTAACCCTTAGCCGCCAAACGTCATATGTATACCTCACGCAGTGAGCCCTTTAAATAGCCGAACGCCCACTAAAGTGGCCGCGGGGGGGATTTAATTCTGGCGTCAAAGGGTTAATAACTGTATGTGCATATGTTGTTTTATCTCCATACCATGTGAGCATTTCTTTCTTTTCATATTCTTCATTCATGAGCATTAACTTCACTGTTCAAATTTTTAATTATATCAAATTTTGAACTGCGTGGTTTATGCGCTTTGTCTATTGTAGAGGTAAAGCAATCCCATTACAGGCCTGGAGAGGTCCTGAGGGTTCCAGGAGGTTGAGGCTCCCAGATCTCAAGACAATCGGCACATGAAGGTGGTAAGGTTGTCAGCCCTATACACCAGCCGCCTTTACCCCAGGAAATATTCCTGGTACTCTTTTCTGTTAGAAATTCAGTCAACCCCAGGGCCATAGGGCGGCCGGAAGAATTATTGTCAACGAAAAATTTCAGTGATACCATCAGGAATCGAAACTGTGACCTTCCGGCTTGTAGCGCAGTGCCTCCACCAAATGCGCCACCGTGTGCCCCCTTTGTCTATTGTATCATATAAAAAAAAAATAACGCAATGTTTTAGGAAATGGCATCTATTTGTCTGCAGATTAAAGACCAAGTAGGCACCTACTGAGATAGGGTAGGCAGAATAAGCTACTCTCAACCAATCAGTCCCTCCTCAGCATACAAAGTGCGAACGGAAACATGAGCAATTTCCATGGGACAGTAACACAAGTCTTCCCATACATATTTTGGTACTTACACTGGCAGCATCACATGAAGGCAATCTGCTTATAATTTTGTATTAACCACAAAAGCCATTCATTGCAGAGTAACAATTTTGACAATACGTCCAAACATAAACCACAGCAGTTCATAATTCAAGTTCTCTCCAAACAGCAGGATCAGTTTTCTTACCACGCATAATAAATGGCTCATACATTAAAATCGGTATAAAGTGTGTAAACTACATTAATTTATGTGCATGTACTTCCTTTAAAAAGCGGAGAACTTCTTTTCCAACAACAGCCAAACAATTTCAGACAAAACTCTGCCAACACACACAAACTTTCAAAATATTCAATACCATCTAAAAATGATGGTGGAAAATGTGCTGAAAAGGATCTATAGGATATAATGATTTAGTGGAGTAAAATGGGGGTTGAGGGGAGGGGAAGTGGGGGAATAAGTGGAAATAGGCACAAAACAGGTATATCAGGTTAAATATGGAAGAGTTGCAATATACACTGCAATGCTGATTAAGTGTGACAATCCATCAATCCTATCACTAAGTCCTGGGAATAACTGTATTGGTATCAGTGAAACAGCCATGTAAGGTCCAATAAAACCTTCTTAGCTGAGTCACACCAGGCATTCAAACAAACCAACATTTCACAGACTGACTCCGACTCCATCATTAGTGCTCTGAACCTTTGACAAGGCCAGGGGAGTTGGTCAGCAAAGAGAAAATTTCATTGTACTTAGGTGCTGTGAAAACTTCAGACATATGGCTATTTCAGATCTCTTTGAGAAAAATATTATCTACAGGGAATTAACACTTAGTGGTGAATTTAATAAGACATGGTCATTTAGCAAGTATCACAGAAATGTCAATGTGCATGCACATGAGCACATGTTGTAATTAATGCATTTACCTGAATATAAGATGACCCCTCTTTATGATCTTCAATGAACAGGAAAATGCCTATACAGAAATGTTTTTGATGTTCATACGGCCTTGCATCGTAATATTATTTCTATGGTAAAACCAACTAGATGCACCAATGTATCAAATCTATTTTATTTTGGAATGACACTCTCAGACGGTCTTTCCGTCCATCATCAGCAGTTCAAGACTGTACATACAGCAGTATATGTTTGACAGCTATATGTACAGTCTTGAACTGCTGATGATGGACGGAAAGACCGTCCGAAACATGCAGAGTGTCATTCCAAAATAAAACAGATTTGATACATTGGTGCTTTTAGTTGGTTTTGCTATAGAAATGTTTTTGAATTTGTACATTATTACATACGGTGACCCCAATTTATCAGATAATGAATTTGAAAAAAAAAACTGTCTTATATTCTGGCAAATATGGTACTTTTCAATACAGATACAATATACAAGTAAATATCAGTAAGACAATTATTTTACAGCAAATGTACATCTGAGTACATATAACCCAAAGGAAACATGGAAAAAATGCTGCAACATGCCTAACATGTTTGAAATGCGGTTAGAAGAGGAATGCATCTATTTATTCATTCAGTATTTTCTCACCATTTTAAAATTCATTTTTCCCTTACGAACACAAATCACATTTCACTCGTTTAGGAATGACGGCACCAGTCATACGCAACTGCACTTCCATCCCTACTGTACTCCTGATTGAGGCACTTTGTGTTTCATTTCATTTTATCAATGTTTTTTTTCTGAATTTTTCTTGTATTACCTAAAATAAGATTTAAACTTTCCCATCCCAAAAACAGTATATACTGGAGACCTACCAATGATACGGTAGAACAAGATTTATAGGACAAACAAATGAGAAGAGCCTTTCAACTTTCAACAAGAGATGACAGTTCAATACAGAAAATAGTCATGTTACCAACATGACAACCTGGAAGATGAAGTGCGCATCTGAAAGACCGATATTGCATTGAGACCAGAGTGGAAAGGTTGAGGGAAATATATTTTTTTTCACATATATTTGACCATCCGCACATTTTGCCATATCTTAATATTTATTAACTTAAATATATTTCATACACTAGGCTCAAAAACATACTTTACAATCTAGCTGTAACCTGCAGCCAATACTTTCTAATTTGCAGTACTGTTGTTGAGCCGCCACCTCTTCATATGTACAGGCAAGGTAATTATATTACAGCTCTCCCTCACGGTCAGATACATTTGACTGATCTACTTCTGGTTGTGGTGTAGCTGGATACTCAGGGACTGTGGCTTTCAGGACTGACATCATCTTCTTACTCACTATTGGGTTGATGGCGACTTGCAACTCACTCAGCGATTCTTCTGTCTACATATATGAAACAAAACAACTATGTTAATGTGCACTCTATATAAGTTCTGGTAAGAACATACTACATAAATAAACTAGAGACCACAAAGCTTGTTACCTGTCTGAAGCACATAAATATGTACTGACACCAACACAGCTTGTTACCTGTGCGAAGCACGTGAACACGTTCTAACACCAACATAGCTTGATACCTGTCTGAAGCACATAAATATGTTCTGACACCAACACAGCTTGTTACCTGTGCGAAGCACGTGAACACGTTCTAACACCAACACAGCTTGATACCTGTCTGAAGCAAGTATGTTCCATGACATTACAGTCTCTTACCTGTCTCAGCAGCTGCACAGCAGCCTGTAATACTTTTTGCCACTTCTGCATTTCTACATTGTGAAGTGTTTCTTGTTGCTGCAGCACGTGAAGCCACTCATCATGGGATTTTGGTGGATGCCTGAAATTGTGACACTGCATTCACACAGAAGAAACCTTATTAAGATAAATATATGTACATTCAGAATAAGTGAATAACACTACAATGCAATTATGAAAAGCTGTTGTGGTTAACAAATTCCTTTCTATATGGGTTCTGACAATGGTACTACATAGCATTACAAGGTTCCTGGACACTGTCCATCTTGTAGTATTCCAGAAATAATGCAACACTCTAGAAAAGGGATTTGATCCTATCTCCAGTGAAACAGATGAGGAGGCACCTACTGCGTTGGATCTCGCAGAAAGAGCTGTCTCAATCTCTAGACAACATACATCAATGGAGACAGAGTTAGTCTGGAGAAAGTTATGTTCTGTTCCAAATACAGATAAAGGATAAAGCCCAGAAATTCTGTAATAATCTGAAACTCCATCTTAATTGGTTCAAAAGGTATGTAGAAGCCTGCCACTGAACCCTACTGCAACCTAGTACAGACCCTATTCTGTTAGATTGCAGGTTGTCACAGTGGCTTTGTTGAAGATTCAAGTGTCACTGGGTAAGAAGAGAACTATTTACCCAATGACACTGCATAACAACCCAGAAGAACTGACTCTTCAACAGTGCATTTGGTTAAGAGCAGTAGAAAACTGATGGACTGGGAGAAAAACCTGTCCCTGTGCCACTTTGTGCACCACAAATTGCATTACACTGGACTGAGATGTAACCCAGTCCTCCACTGTGAGACACCAGCAATTAATGGCTTAAATCATGGCACGGGTAGCATCAGTGGCAAGAAGATCTGTGTATGACAAATTGGAAAGTGTGGGGTAGGGAGAAGTTATGGCTTAATTTTAGGTAATTTTCTTGGACTGCCTGAAGAAAGTAAAGAGAACCATGAATAACTTGTCAGGATAGCTGCTGCTGGTTCACAGAAGTGAATATGGCACCTCTCAACATAATGCAGTAGTGTTACACACTCAATCACGATATTTAGTACACATGCTTACCTCAGGGGTCACAATAAACATACCAGAACAGAGGCGGGAATTTGCCAGCATACAGTAAGAATTATTAAATATTGGTGCAGTATGAATAACTACCATACAGTAATTATACTGATGTCTATACACACATGTTGCTGCCTACCGTAGCACCTGCAGATCCACGAGGCTGAAGGTCTGACTCGAGTCTTGTGCCCATTGTTCTAGCGCCCAAAGCTTGTAGTAGAGAAGTGCGTTTAGGAGAATAAGAAAGAGGAGAACCGCAAGAACGACCCAACTCATAGAGTCTACCGCACTCCACAACTCAGACAACGAAAATCCTGAAATCACACAAAATCATGACACATGAATGGGAAAATTTCACAGTTTCCATTTCATTTGACTTTGGACGATACACAGAAATTGCCCCCATGCCTAGTTAAGTTTCATGCAATGAAGAAATATTGCAGGGTACTGGAAGAGCTACATGCATTCTTAACCTTAGTATTACATGGAGGTGAGTGGTCAGCTTTACCCCATTGAAGAACCAACAGGGCCCAATGGATAGAGTGAGTGGGTTACTGAACAAATTTGGACACAAGGAGAAATAAAATGCTTGTTCCCCAAGCATGAAACCCCTAGCCGCTATATCGGCCCCACTAAATGCACAAAATAAATACTAACGCTCACTTTAAAACTCACGACTCACGTTGACACACGTTTTGTTCCCTGCATACTAGCAAGAGTGGCAAAATCACGCAGGAGGCAACCGTGCATAATTTCAACAAGCATATGCATACAGCTGAGACACAACACCTGTAGATCACAACTGCCTTATCTACATGAAAACTGAAACAGCTTAGCAACTTCCAAAAAATTTCCCAGTAACAAACTTCACATAAAACTGTTCAGTAGTTATCGATGTGTTGACATGCACACCAACAGGTGAGCAGACAGACAGACAAGGTGACTGTAACAGGTACACCACAAGAATGTGAATCTGGATAAGTAATCTCGAATACAGTACGAACATCCTTGCTATCAGTAGCACACAGTGAACAGTAAGAAATGACAAACGATAACATTAAAATCACTAGAAATTATGACTATAATTTATTACCTGGCCCTATCCCCTTCTACATCCAATTAAACTACCTAGTGCTGTGGCTGATGGGGTCATTTCAATCTGCACAATGGCACTTTCAACCACCCATTTTATTGGAATCAAAGGACATAAACAGAAAGAAATATACTGATACTAAACAGCAGCCGCAAGCCAAGCTAATGATAGGACGGGCTACCGCCCCACACCAGTGAATGACATGGAAAGAGGAAAAATGTTGGCCATGAAAAATAAGGGGCAAGATATGCTACTGTCACATACAGATCACATTAAGGGGCAAGATACACTACTGTCACGTACAGACCACATTCAGGGGCAAGATACGCTACTGTCACATACAGATCACATTAAGGGGCAAGATACGCTACTGTCACATAGAGATCACATTAAGGGACACGATACGCTACTGTCACATACAGATCACATTAAGGGGCAAGATATGCTACTGTCACATACAGATCACATTAAAGGGCAAGATACACTACTGTCACATAGAGATCACATTAAGGGGTAAGATACACTACTGTCACGTACAGACCACATTCAGGGGCAAGATACGCTACTGTCACATACAGATCACATTAAGGGGCAAGATACGCTACTGTCACATAGAGATCACATTAAGGGGCAAGATACACTACTGTCACATACAGATCACATTAAGGGGCAAGATATGCTACTGTCACATA
>Ga0123357_10004446_pt1 | contig 16462 bp, 10 predicted proteins | sample TergutEmb28metaG_FD_89873 | JGI IMG/M metagenome (GOLD analysis project Ga0123357, IMG submission 89873) | Embiratermes neotenicus P4 segment gut microbial communities from Petit-Saut dam, French Guiana - Emb289 P4 | ecosystem: Host-associated > Arthropoda: Insects > Digestive system > Gut ... | reverse complement strand
CGTAGCGATGGTCTTAATATCCCAGCTGCTTCCATCAAGCGTAGCGGTCTTGATCGTATTGGTCCCGCTGGAACCGAAGATGTCATTAGCAGAGTTGCTGACCCAGCTGACCGTCGGCGTCCCCTGTATCATCACGCCACTAGGGAGCAAGTCCAAGGTGCTATCGTTAGTCAGATAGGACTTCGAGCTAAACGTAGAAGTAGCCGTGTCCCACTGCGCCGTCGCAATTTCCTGAGCGGCCGCATAGGCCGGGATAACCGTAGCGCTGTCAGTCTCATCAGCAACAGAGATACTGCTCTTGGCCTTTTGCCACACCAGCCATACTTTGCTTCCATCAGTAAACAGCTGAGCGGTCCCATCAGGAGCACCGTTATCCCAGACCGCCTGCGGAGCAGACCAGGCGCCTGCGCTTTTAACCGAGTAGACCAACATAGAGCGATTGATCGAGCTACGCGCCGAATTATCCTCCTGCCAAACTGCGAGCAACTTATTGCCCACCGCGATCATCTGTGGCTTCGAAGAAGACATCGTGCCAGTCTGTAGAGTCGTAAAGCCAGGAGCAGCCGAAGCAAGCGGCGCCGGAGCTCCCTGCATACCCGACGCTGACTGAGCACTTGGCTTGGCGGCTGATATTGCCTTCCACTCACCGTCACTGCGCGAAGCCAACTTGAATTCATCCAGCGTTGGCATCCCCGTCGGCGCTGCCGCTCCCGACATGGGAGCGGCGCTTCCGCTCACCTTTGCCCCCTGCTTGCGGCTGTCATAAAGCACACCTCCGCCTTCCGCGAATTTGTACTTGTACACAAATGGTTCAAAGGCGCCCACGATCAATTTAGCAGTGCCTTTCCATTCGATTGTCTGATAATTCTGAGCGGTGTTAATGGTAACTGGCAACTTTATTTCGCCCTCTGCGCCGATGCTGCAAACGCCCTTGACGCCTACGCCTCCTTCAAGGCTTCCTTTTGGAGTGAGAGTCAAATCCCCCGTATAAAGCAAGTGATTGTCTTGCATCGTACCGCAATTCAGCTGTTTCTGAATCTCAAGACCAACCGCAACTTTTATATACGCTGGAACCGGCCCAACAACAAACTGCTGCGTATAAGAGGCCTTGAGGTCAAGACCCAACACCGCATAACCTTGAGAGAAAACTGGGTTACCCTTGCTGTCAATATAGCCCTCCATGTAACCAAATACGTTAAAGTCAGCTTTTGGTTTGATGTTATCCATTAAATCGAGTTTCGATGCCTTAAAACCATACTGTTTTAGCTCATCCAACGCCGCAAGACTCTTTGTGGCATCTTTCTGGTTTTTGGCAAGGGTATCACTGATATTAACGAACTCATCCCAGTTTTCTTTCATGCGCCCAACATCACTGCATCCAAGCCCAACCCTTATACGATTGCCTTCGATATCAAGAGAAAAAGGCACGAACTTGAGATCAAAATCCATTGGAGCGCCACCGACAACCGGAATGTCCTTGGGGATGTCGAACTGCATTTTCGAACCGACTCGTACACTCGATCCAAAAAGTCCCGCAGCAGGTTTCTGCATCCTGAGATGGAGATCATAGTGCTGAGACATGACCGTCTGCCCTGTCGCGGGATCAGTGCCCTGAAGCTGAAGATATATTGATTTATCCGCATCGAAAACCTGCCCAGGCAGGAAATTGAAATCACCAGTCGTACTATTGACAGGCACACGGCCTGCCTGTGAAATGATATAGAGGCCGGGCTTGTAGTTCTTCCAATCTGCTGTAACTTTGATCCGTGCACGAGTGGTATCGCCCACCGTATAGACTGGACCATTGCCCACGCACTTTAAATCAGTCTTGCCATTAAGAAGCGCTTGGGATACCGTCGGCATATTAGAAGCTGGGTCTAAAAGGAAGAAGACGCCTGTTCCTAATTTGATCGTTTCCGAACGAGCCTGACTCTGATAGCCAGGAGCTGTCACTGACACAACCTGCGTGCCGAACTTCCCTTTCACCGAGGCTTTCCCGGTGCTATCAGTAGTAAATACAGTTCCGCCCACCGTCACCGATGCCCCCGAAATCGGCATGCCGCTCGCTTTCTCACGGACAAACACCGCAAACTCATCTTTGCTTATTGTGGTGCTAGTTGTGTTTAGGCCTGAAAGTAAAGTTACAAAAATGCCCCAACTATTGTAAACTTGCGTTTGAGAAGAAAAGAACAGTAGGCGCCCATCCCCGGAGAAAATGGCTGGCGCACCATAATTCGAACTCCCCTTATAGCTGCTATCGAGCTCTCCGAAACTGTATTCTTTATTATTGAGCCAATCAATTACTCGATAGCCTTTATCTGATTGATACAATTGATAATCATCTGCTAAAACAATAAAACGCCCATCGCTTGAAATATCCGTAGCTCCGCTACCCATGCTATTTCCACTTGGAGTTCTGCTCCGAACGAGACGGGTTCCCTGCGCAAGATCATAAATGATGTAGTAGTGATCCCACATATCATACAAAGTGTCGCTCTGGTAATCACATAATAATTTCTTGCCATCTTTTGAGAAAGCAACCGGAGCGCCGCCCATTGTACCTTGGGTACCTGGAGCTATCACTGGGATGCTTTGACTCTTCCAATCTGATGAGAAAACCGTATTGAGACCATATGAGCCAGTCGCGTAGGCAACACTCTTACCATCACCCGAAATAATTGCGCAAGATGACCCCTGCGCACTCGCCTCTCCATTTCCATCAAGACTAATCAAGCGAAGTAACCCACTGCCAACGTCATAGATATACACATCCGAAACACCATTAGTATCATCAGGAGTTAAATTTGAGGCGTCTGACCAAAAAACGATGTATTTCCCGTCGTCTGAAATTGCATTTCGCGTTATCCCTGATCCACCATTTGGAAATCCTGTATATGACCTACTGACCAATACTGTTTCGTGTGTTTTCCTGTCTCTAAGAAAAATATTGCAGTAGCCAGTGCTAGTTTGACCAGGATCTACTCCAGGAGCTAAATTTGATGCATTCGACGCAAAGACAACATACCTTCCGTCTTTTGAAAGTGATATCGTTGCCACATAATTACCATTCCCCTTCTCCCCAGAAGATGATACTGCTACATCCTCTACTACCCCAGTGGATCGATTAATAACAACAGGTTTACCTGATTGAAAACACGCCAACAGTTCACCATTCTCTGAACTATCCATCCCGGCAGCAGGTGCGTAGTTAGCAACAAATGAAGCCTTAGCACTACTTGCCATTGCGGCAACAGGAATTATCAAGCAAACAAGCAGAAGCACACCAAAAAGCCAAGACGCCTTCTTGTTGAATAGGGCGTTGTTCGTGATTACCCGCAGATTTCTTTTCATGGATTGTTCCTCTTCCTCTTGGTTGTGCATTCCTCATTTGCCACCCGATAAACGATACCACAAGACAGCAAGGAGCCAAACACGCAAAAAGGCGCTCAGCCCCTTTTGCAAACAAATCTGACTCTGGAAACAGAACCTGTACCCAAACTCGATTTAAGGGGCTGAAGCGCCTCGTTACCGAGTTTGGATTTAGAAGATATTAGGTTATCAGTTGACTGCTACCAGCCAGATCTGTTTGCACCTCTGATTATAAAGCATTCCGCCGTCCCGCCGCGAGTGTCCTATGCTTACCGCCGCAATCCGCACCTACTTCGAACAAGCGGCGCAGAGCTAGCGCCTGCTCCGCTGAAAACAGTCCACAGGACTGTTTTCCGGGCGCTCCGCAGCGGGGTCGTCGCGCCCTACGCATAAGTTGCAACTCGTTGCCCAATGCATGAGTTGCAACTTATTGCCCACTGTCACAAGAATGTTGCGCTCATTTTGCTCGCTCGCCGTGACAATGCAGAACTGGATTCTGCGACTACGCGCAGAATGACAGCGATTGCTGGAGTGCTACACTCACCTCACTCACTTGCAATAACAATAAGAAACTGGATTCTGTAACCACCAGCAAAATGACAAGATCGTGTGAATTGCCGCGTGGCACTAAGTAACGGTTTCTGATACAAACGAAGCGACATGGTACGATAGCGGTAACAGTGCCCCGTACGCCTCTCAACGATGCGAACCATGCGGGGCCTTCTTCTATCAAAAAGGAAGAACTAGAATATAAGGCGGAATCTTGCTGACACCTGCGGAGCTTTGCGGACTATTACTCTGCCATACTGAAAGCACAGACAAAGGCCTGTATTGTCTGAAGGTTGGCTCCATGCTATCGGAGGGTATCCTCCTTAAGATAGAAGGGGCCTTTTTCATGCGCCTAATCTGGACGTGAACGAAAGCGAAGTTTCTCAATCTTGCTAAGATAGTCTTTTCGCAAGCTTCGCTCATTAGTGAAGAAGTAGCTATCTGATGATTTCAAGAAGGTGCTTTTCCAGGTAACGAAGCGGCTCCGCTATATCCTTTGATTGCTCATGGAACACCAGAGAAACCAGATAGTGTTCGGATTGGCTACCAAAGTCACCGGATTCATCGATGAAGATAGATAGTTCAGACAAGGTTGCTCCAGCAGATAGAAAAATGGCGGGGGACCTCCCCCGCCGTGGGTGGACCCGGGTCTCGCGACCAGTCCAAGTATTAATAGTATAGCATCTCTCATTTCATGAATTTCATTCGGCGTAAAGACTCCACAGATTGCAATAGGACTCCTGCGGATATTCTCGAGTTGTTTTCCTGCTATGCTGGAGGTACAGACAAAGGCCTGTGTTATTTGAAGGTTGGCTCCATGCCATCGGAGGGTATCCTCCTTAGGATAGTAGGGGTCTTTTCATTTTGTCCAATATTTCGTTAATCTGACTCAGTTTCAAATCCGGAAAGCAGTTCTTAGCCGCAGAACGTCTGACTTATCCATAAATCAGGATTCTTTCAGGTAAAACCGCTTCGGCGAGTATCTTGTTCTGCGCGCTCAGGTTCTTTCCGGTGACCTGTTTCATATCAACAATATCAACTGAGTCCTCCCCAAAAGAGCGCTCAAGGTCAGCGTGAATGCTGAAGTAGCTCAGACCAGAATGAGGCGACGTCGAAGAATCGATCAACAAGTCAACATCACTCGTCTCGGTCGCTTCACCACGCGCATATGAACCAAAAAGATATACCGCTGCAAGCCGGTGCTTTTTAGCAATAGGGGCGACTTTACGTTTTATTTCTGTTAAGGAATACATAGCCTCATTATAGCGTACGAAAAATCAGCTGGAATTTTTTTGCCCACTAGAGACACCAAGCAGGAAGAGTTATCGTGCGACTATCAAGTGCGCGCACCTCAGAAGACATCGATATCACTGCTCCCCGCCCTCGGGCAACTGACCCTTTGTCCAGTACGCGGAAGCTCCTCGCAAGGTGAGAGCTGGGATTGTTCGTCGCCTTAATCTCAATAGGATGCAAGCTCTCCTCATCGACTTCTACCCAGTCGATTTCGCGCGCGTCGTAATCGCGGTAATAATATACATCACCCGCGACGGCGCTATTGGTTCGCGCCAACGAAAGCTGATTGACAAGATAGTTCTCATACAGAGCTCCAAAAGCCTGACTTACCTGCAGGGCTTTGACTGAATGAATCTCTAGCAGATGGCATACTAATCCCGTGTCAAAAAAGTAAAGCTTCGGCGCCTTTACCGTACGCGACAACAGATTATTCGAATACGAGCTCACATAGTAGATGATGCCGAGCGTCTCAAGTATTTCCAGCCAGGCACGTGTTTGATAGGCGCTCAGTTGGGCATCGCGCGCAATGCCTTCGACATTAAGCAGCTGAGTGTTACGCGCAGCCACCACATGCAAGAACTTCAAAAAGCCTGCGCTGCTGACCTGCGGTTCAAGATATCTGACATCGCGCTCCAGATATGACTTGACATATGAATCAAAATAGACCCGTAGGTCAAGTTTGTCGACCACCTGCACACGCGGCATGCCGCCTTTAAGAATTCGGCCAATAAACTCATCACGTGTCGGCGGATCCAGGGCATCCGCACGGCTTTGCGCTTCAAGCATCGTATAGCTCGGGCCAGGATCGGTAAAGTGATTGTAGAGCTCATTCTGGCTCATCGCACCCAGCTGAAGGATCCCTATACGTCCCGCGAGCGACTCACTTACTCCTTGCATAAGCCGATAGCTTTGCGAGCCAGTCAACCAGTAGTCGCCTTCGGTCTGACGACGATCGACCTCCATTTTGAGATAATTGAACAGCTCTGGCGCATATTGGACTTCATCTATCAGAAGCGGCGGCGGATACGCCGTAAGAAAACCCTTGGGGTCAGTTCGGGCAAAGGCGCGGATTTCGAGGTCATCGAGCGTGATAACCGTGCGATTATCTCCTGCGCTTTGTGACACACGCTCCAGTAACGTGGTCTTGCCCACCTGGCGTGGACCAGTCAGAATTAAAACAAAAAACTGCCTGGTAAGCTCTGCTATACGCCGCTCAATATCACGCTGGATATACATAGTAGCATTCCTTTCATATCGCCCGAATTATCGGGTGAAATTAATATGATTTAATTATACCCGAAATATCGGGTGATATGAAATCACTATCAAAAAGGAAGAAATGGGCCTTGTCGGTTTGATGATTTCATCTCCCCGTATGAAGAGATTCTCCTCATTAAAACAAACGATACTGTGCTGGCTCTACGCGCCGCACATCAAGATTAGAGGAAGCATGCAAACAGTCGAGTGGCTGGCCCTGGAAACCTCCGGGGCCAGCCACTTGATGCAACACTTCTTAGCGCGCCGCGCGCTTTACTGAGCTGAAAGGTCTACCTTGTAGGTCAGATCCTGATAGCTCTGGCTTGCTTTGATGTAGCCTTTTTCCTGCATCCAGGACACGACGCTCTCAAACTGTGTCTGGTCGGGCAGCGCCGCCTGCGGATACTGGCGCATCGGGTAGGTGCTGGCAACCGCGGCGGGCAGCTTTGCCTCTTTGATCAGCAGGTCCCGGAAGCTGTCCGGTGCGGCATTGATGGCGTCAACCGCCTTGTTGTACTGGGCAAGGAACCGCGCAAGCGCGCTGTCCGCGCCGTCGCCGTCAAGGAACTTCTGCGAGAAGACCAGCACGGTCGAGGTCAGAGGAGCAGCCTGCTTCTGGTCGAGCAGCGGCGTCCCGCCCTGCTGCTGCGCCATGGAAAAGAGCGTCCAGGGCAGGACGGCAGCCTTGAGCTGACCTGCGCCGAGCATCTGCATGCGCACGGGGATCTTCTTGATCTCGGTCGTCTTGATCTGGTTTGCGGCAACGCCCGCGTTCTTCAGCGCTGTGTCATAGATGTATTCCATCGCGGTTGGCGACGAGCACCCGGTCGGGATGCCCGCCAGCTGGCTGACCTGCGTGATCCCGCTGCCCTTGCCCGCAATAATGCCGGCCGGCGCCGTCTGGCAGGCCGTGACCGCCTTAACGGGCGTGCCGCTGGCGTTAAGCTGCACCGGGACGACCATGTCGGTCATCATGGCGTCGATCTTGCCCGCGGTCATCGCGGCAATCTGCTCCTGGGCAGACTGGAAGGTCGTCACCTGGACGTCCAGGTTCTGATCCTTCATCAGACCCTTATCAAGCGCAACCCACACCGCTAAGATGTCATCGGTCTGCAAGGTGCCGATCTTGATGGTCGCAGGCGTCTGCGTCTTTGTGGTCGAGCCGTTTGAGCCTGTGGTATCAGGCGTCTTGCTCCCACAACCGCCAAGCATCGTCGCAGCCAGGACCAGCGCCACCACCAGCGCCGCCATTCTCAAAGCTTTTTGTTTCATAAAAACCCTTTCGTGTACACGTTCTAACAAAAACCGGTCCTCAGACTCAGGCCGGCAAGTGTTTATTGTAACATTTATGCTTGCGAAAACCTTAGAAAAGTGGGGTGCGGACTGGTTACGGGCTGGTTATCGGACTGGACGGGCGCCACGAGGCTAGCGCTTGCTCCGCTGGTGACAAATTCCCCTGGGGTGTTTGTCACCAGGCGCCGGGGCTTATGAGTCGGCCAGGCTGCCGCTCTCCTGCTTGCCAGCGTACTTCCAGCGCACTATCCAGCGCTCGGACAGGGCGACCGCCTCGTACAGGAATACTCCCAGAATCGCCATGGCGATGATGCCCGCAAACATTGCCTCGTAGTCGAGCATGCCCCAGGCGTTGCTGATCCAGCCGCCAATGCCGCTGGTGCTGGCGATCGACTCCGCCAGAAAGAGGATGGCGATCGAGGTCCCCACGTTGATGCGCAGCGCCGTGAACAGATCGGGCAGAACGGCCGGCAGGATGACCAGGCGCACTTTTTGCATGCGCGTGGTACCCAGCGCCCGGACGGTATCCATGAGCGCCGGGTCGATGTTGTGTGCGGCGTCGCGCGTTGTCACCAGCGTCTGGAAAAAGATCACCACGCCAATCAGCACGATCTTGGGCGCGTTACCCAGGCCCAGCAACACGAGCAGCACCGGCAGAAATACGACCTTTGGGATGGGATACAGCAGATAGGACAGCGGCGTAAATATCACGTCGAGTTTGGGGCTGCGCCCGATGGCAAGGCCCAGCGGCAGGGCCAGCGCGGTACCAGCGGCAATCGCCGCCGCAATGCGCAGGAGCGAGACGCCCACGTCAGGAAGCATTGCCGGAACATCACGTATGAACGTGACCAGGGCCGCCTGCGGCAAGGGGAGCGCGGGCGAGCGCAGCACCGCCGCCAGTACCGCCCAGAGCGCCAGCGTGATGAGCGTCGCGCCCAGATATCCCAGGAGCTTTTTCATGCGGGGCCCTCCGCGGCAGACGCCGCCGCACCGGCGGCTGCGCCGACACTGGCGCTGGCACCAGCACTGGCGGCTGCACCAGCGGGCGCGCCCACAACAATCCGTTGCATGACCGCGGCGGGCGCCGGTGCGGTCACGGGAATGCCCTTGATGCCCGTATGCAGGGCCGCGCCGCCTAACATGAAGCTCCGGTAGCTTACCGCGCCCAGGCCACAGCTCTCCATCAGGCGCGCCAGGTCGTCCTTGGTCAAAAACGCTTCTGTGCTGTCGGCCAGCCACTGATACTCGTCGGGCGCCTGCACTAAAACCCGGCCAATCCACGGCATGAGGTGGGCAAAGTACAGGCGAAAGAACGGCTTTACCACCGGGTTAGTGGGATAGGAAGCATCCAGGCAGGCAAACAGCCCGCCGGGACGCAGTACCCGCACGCACTGCGCGATCACCTGTTGATAGTCCGGCATGTTGCGCAGTCCAAAGCTGATCGTGACCGCGTCAAAACTTGCGTCCGGAAAGCTCATCTGCATCGCGTTCTGGCAGCTGATCTCGATGCTTGTCACCCCGGCAGCCTTAATCCGGCGCTCGGCGACTGCCAGCATGTTCTCGCTAAAGTCGCTTGCTACGATCCGGGCCTGGGGCAGCGCGCGCGCAAGCTGCAGCGCGATGTCGCCCGTGCCGCTTGCCACATCCAATACCGCCCGGGGGGCCGCCTGGGATACCTGCCTGATAAGCGCGCGTTTCCAGGCGCTCTGGCGCCCGGCGCTGATGATGCGGTTCATGCGGTCGTAGTCCTCGCTGATCTCCTGAAAGACCTCGTAGACCCGCTCCTGCTTTTGGTCCGCAGTCAGGCGCGCGTCGTTAGCGCGGATGTCCGGCGCTGGCGCTGGCGGCGTCAGCGTTGACTTCGGGGTTGGCGTCGGCGTATCGGGCATCATTAGCTCTCCCCGTCTAACGCCACAGGACAGCCAGCAGCAGTACGGCGCAGTTAGTGGCCGCCAGGACACGGGCCAGCGCCACCGAAGTCTGCATAGCGCGCGGCCGATCCTGAACATCAAAGTGAAGCGTAATGAAACGGCGCATAAGACCGCTGACAAAAAAGCACCCGGCAATGACCGGCAGGCAGTAAAATCCTCCCAGCAAAAGTGCGAAGACGCCCAGCGCAATCAGCGCCAGCATGTTACCAATCGCAAGCGCCGCAAGAGAGCGGCGGCGTCCCAGAAGCACGGGCAGGGTGCGGCGCCCTGCCTCGGTATCGCGCTCAATGTCACAGGTGTTGTTCGTCATCATGATCAGCCCGATGCTGATAACCTGCTGCACGCAGGGCAAAAGCAGCATCCAGCTCCAGCTGCGCGTCAGCGCGACAAAGGTCCCGACCGCAATCAGGAGCCCAAAGGTCACACCGCTGACCACTTCGCCCAACGGCAGATAGCTGACCGGCGCCGGCCCGTAAGAATACGTCATCAGCGCGGCGATGCCCACCACGCCAACCACCAGCAACCAGAGCGACGAGAAGGCGGCCACCACCACCCCGGCAACCAGCGCGACTATCAGGCAGGCAATGCCAAAATTGCGCGCGGTCTTTGGCGCCAGGTGATTGTAAATGATACTTGCATCGGTAGTATCAACACAGTTCTGCTCGGTATCGGTACCCGCAACAAAATCCTTGTAGTCGTTAAGGGTGTTAGCCGCTGACTGCGCCGCGACCGCACAAACAAGCATGAGCAGCCACAACAGCAGGCTGCGTACTGACAGGACCGGCCGGTACAGGCTGCCAAAAGAAGCCCCCCCTGACAGCGTCAGGCGGACCATGCGCGCCAGGGGCCACTGAGTCAGCACAAAGGCAGACAGCCCTCCGACCAGCACTGGCCCGATAGAGGCTATCCAGCTTTGCGGCGAGGTAAGCTGCCAGGCAGCCCTCAGGCTCAAAGACGCATACTGCTGATGCTGAGCGCTTGCGCTTGCACTTGCGCCTGCGCCTGGGTCCCCGGAAACGGGACCCGCGATTTCGTCCGTTTTACTGGCCGGACGTGACAGATGGTGGGATATCGACTTCGGCATTCGTGATAACAGACTTCGGACCCGATCCGCTCTTTCCTAAAGCGTCGTTCTCGCGATTGTACAACGTCGATTTGTTGACTTTTATGGGGCCAATAGATCCTTCAGTATTTGCAGGCGAGTTCTTTTCTGCATCCTTCTGCTGCTGAGTCGTTGCCTGCTGCTTTGCTGTCTCCTGCTTTGTCATCTGTTGGGAGGTGAACACAAACATGATGACAAGAGCTAACAGCACTACTGCGGCTGCAATAACAATGAGCACCTTCGTGAAGGGACTCATCTTATGAGACTCGTCGTTTGATGGCCCGGCATTTTGGGGCGCTGAGGCGACAGCGCCGCTCGTATCTGACATATCGTCCTCCTTCGCCTTACTTACCCGTCGATAGAACAGCACCTATTGTACTACAAACTGAAAGCCTCCCGAACATTTTATTTGAGAGGCTTCTGTGGCGCTGTGGCGACACTGCGCCCTATCAGACAGTCCGAGCCCCCGTCCAGGGGACCCTTGCGCTCCCACCCGAAGCGTCCCCTGGGCGAGCTCAGACTTAAGACAATCTAACGGGCAACCACCTTAAACGCGGTATTTTGCAGGACCTTGTCGCTGGTCATGCTGCCGTCTCTTGCGACTACCTTAAAGTAATAGCTGCCCACAGGTAAGGTATTAAACGTTATGGCAGCGTCCACGCTGGAGAGATTAACCGTAGAGCTCTTTGGGTAACCAGATAGCCAGGCGCCAGAAGCATTGGTGATACCCACCTGCACCGACACGACCGAGTAGTTTGACGTAACAGTTCCTTGTACCGTCACCACACCACCTTGCACCAGGCTGGCAGGCGGCGCAGTCTTTGCTCCCGTAATTGCCAACGTTGACGCGGGCGGCGTCGCCGCTTTGACGGTGATCGTCGAAGTAAAGGTTTTAGTAGCAGAGCCGTCGGTAGCAGTAAAGGTATAGGTGTAGGTTCCTGCATCCAGACTATTGAACAGCATCTTATTGTCCATTGTGGAGCTTACGATATATGAAGTGGCGTTTGGCTTATCCGTATAGCTATACTTTACGGTCCCACTGCTGGTTTTGATGGCCGCTGTTACTGCGGTAATCTTGTAGTTTGACGTCACTTTGCCCGTTACAGACAGGGCTTTACCGGGGGCAATAGTCTGCGTTGCAGGCCCTGCGCCAGAGATCGCAAGCGTTGAGACCACTATAGTGGTTGGAGTCTGCGCTTTGACGGTGATCGTCGAAGCAAAGGCCTTGGTCGTATTTGAGCTGTCGGTCGCAGAAAGAGTGAACGTATACGTTCCTGCCGCCAGGCTGTTAAACGCCAGCTTGTTATTCATCGTCGTGCTGACGCTATAAGAAGTCGCATTTGGCTTGTCGGTCCAGGTATAGCTGGTGCCCTTGATGGCCGCTGTTACCGAGGTAATCTTATAGTTTGACGTTACTTTACCCGCCACCGTTAAGGCTTTACCGGGAGCAATAGTCTGTGTTACCGGAGTTACTCCGGTAAGAGCAAGCTTTGACGCTGCCTGGACCGTGTAGACGCAGGTTGCCGTCTTCAGTCCATCTTTTGTCTTGACCGTAATCTTTGCAGACCCCGCGGCTTTTGCGCTCACCAGTCCGGCAGCACTCACGGTAGCCGCCGCCGTATTGCTTGACGTCCAGGTCACCGCCTTGTTGGTCGCACAGGCAGGAAAGATCGAATACGTCGTAGCGGTTGCGCTTCCGGCGGTAACTGATTTGGCTGTAGTGGTCATTGATACCGATGACACGGGCACTTTGACATACTGCTTACTGACATAGCCGAGCTTGATTGCTGAAGTATTCATCGCCAGCCAGCCATCGCTGGTATAGCCGGTAATGTTTATCTTGACGCCATTTTTTATCTTTGCGATAACGGCCGCGCCGGTTGAAGGAGCACTGCGAACATTAAGGCTTGAGCCCGACACAATACCAACAACGGTTCCGGTCACGGTTTTAGATAGCTTGGTAACTGTTGCGGCAGAAGCCGCAGCTGGCGCAAGACACGCTGCAACCAGGCAAACAGAAAGTGCAATGCTGACACAGCGCGAAACTGACAGAATTGTTTTCATCCGAATCCTCTTACCCCTCATTTTTTTGAGTCCCCCATTACACATACCCATGGTGGCCACCGCCTTCCCCGGTCACCCCCCCTTGAATAGTACGCGGGCTGAACCCTCTCTACGTTGTATTTTGAACCCGTAGCATTAAAAATGAAGAGCTTGTCACCAATCTGACAACAAAGTCAGACAGCGCACGGGTCTGTTTCACACGTTAAATTTGAAGTGCATGACGTCGCCGTCGGCCACCACGTAGTCCTTGCCCTCCAGGCGCAGGCGGCCCGCTTCACGCGCGCCCTTCTCGCCACCGTAGCACAGATAGTCATCGTAGCTGACCACTTCTGCCTTGATAAATCCGCGCTCGAAGTCCGTGTGGATGACGCCTGCGGCACGGGGGGCCTTCGCGCCAATGGGGATGGTCCAGGCGCGGACCTCCGGCTCGCCGGCCGTGAAGTAGCTCTGCAGGCCCAGCAGCCGGTAGGCCGCGCGCGCCAGCACATCCAGCCCCGGCTGAGGCAGGCCGAGCGCGGCCAGGTACTCGCTGGCCTCGCCTGCGTCAAGCTCCGCCAGTTCCGACTCGGTCTTTGCGCAGATAGGGATGGGCGTCTGCCCGTCAAGGGCGGCCAGATCCGCGCCGATCTGGGACTCGTCGATGTTTGCCACATACAGCAGCGGCTTGGCCGTCATCGGGTGCAGATCTGCGGTCAGCGCCCGCTGCTGGTCGGTCAGCGCGCAGCTCAGCGCGCGATGCCCGGCCTCCAGGTGCGCCTGCAGCTTGCGCGCCGCCTCCAGTTTGGGAGTGTTGGCCTTGTCCTTTTTGGCCTCTTTTTCCAGCCGCGCGACCGCGCGCTCCAGCGTGCCCAGGTCGGCCAGGATCAGCTCGATCTTGATGACCTCCGCGTCGCTTACCGGGTCAACCTTGCCATCCACATGCACAATGTTGCCGTCTTCAAAGTAACGCACGACCTCAACGATCGCGTCAGTCTCGCGAATATTGGCCAGAAACTGGTTGCCCAGGCCCTCGCCGGCGCTCGCGCCTTTGACCAGGCCGGCGATATCTACAAACTCGACGGTGGCGGGCACGATCTTTTTGGGGTGCGCCAGCTCGGCCAGCTTGATCAGGCGCGCATCGGGCACCGCGACGATGCCCACATTGGGCTCGATGGTGGCAAAAGGATAGTTCTCCGCCAGCACCGTGTTTTTTGTAAGCGCGGTAAACAGCGTGGACTTGCCCACATTGGGCAGACCGACAATACCAATAGAAAGGGACATGAATACTCCTTGAAGTACGCGGGAAACTACTCCCTCCCAGTATATAATAGGAGGAGTTTTATGATGCAAAAAGGAGTAGGCGAACACAGGAGACAGGGGGGAGACAGGGGGACGGTTCTTCTGTCTCATCGAAGGCGTTACTCGTCAGAACGTTGAGGCATGAGACAGAAGAACCGTCCCCCTGTCTCCTGTGTTCGCAGCCAGACGGATCGAGAGGAGCAGCGGTGAAGATTGGATTATTTGCAGATGCTTACCTGCCCTACATCAGCGGGGTGACCAACCATATCCGCCTCTACAAACGCTACTTTGAAGATCAGGGCCACGAGGTCTATCTGTTCACCTTTGGCAACCGCACCTACCCTGACGACGAGCCCAACGTCATCCGCAGCCTCGCCTTGCCCTGGGGCAACAGCGGATGGAGCTTCTCTATGGTATTTGGCAAGGCGGCGCGCGACTTGCTCCCCACTCTCGATCTGGTTCACGTGCACCATCCGTTTCAGAGCGGGCGCATGATGCTGCCCTATGCCAAACGCTACGACCTGCCGCTGGTGTTTACCAACCACACCCGCTATGACATCTACAGCGACGCCTACGGATCGCTGATCCCCCAGGCGCCGCGCTACGCCGTGCTGGCAAGCATGCTGAAGAGTGTGGTGACCGCAAGCGATCTGGTCATCTGCCCCAGCGCATCGATCGCCCAGTGGCTGATAGACTTTGCCGGCTATCCGCTGGCGACCACGATCCCTAATGGCATTGATATCGAGGCGTTTTCTCATCCACGCCCAGGCGTTTACAGCCGCGAGCAACTGGGCATCGGCGCAGACGACCTGGTCTTTTGCTATGCGGGGCGCCTGTCGCCCGAAAAAAATACCGACTACCTCTTCGACGAGTTCTTCCGCGCGGCCCGTGAGCTGCCCCAGGCAAAACTGCTGGTCATCGGGGGTGGCAAGGATCTTGACGCCTGCCGCGAGCGCGCCCTGGAAAGCTCGCACACCGACCAGGTGATCTTTACCGGAGAGTTGTCCTATCGCGAACTGCCCGCCTTGGAGGCGCTGGCAGACATCTTTGTGACCGGGTCGGTCAGCGAGACCTTTGGGCTGGTTGTGCTGGAGGCCATGGCCGCGCGCCTGCCGGTCGTCGCGATTGACTCGCCCGGCATCTCCGACCTTGTTACCGACGGCGCCTGCGGCCTGTTGGGGGTCGCCCCGGAGCCAGGAGAACTGAGCGACAATATGGTCCGGATCGCGCGCGACGCTGATCTGCGCGCGCGTCTGTCGGTCGGAGCAGCCGGATGCGCCAGCCAGTACTCGCTGGATAACACCGCCGGCAAAGTGCTGGAACACTACGAGCGCCTGGTAGCCGCCCGCCACCCCAAAGGTCGCCGCCACAAACGCAAAACACCAGCGGGCGTCCAGCCGTAAAAACGTGATCGACGTTCGCTGACAAGGCGCTGGGAAACGAAACGGCCTTATGGCCGTGAGCTTTTCGGCAACGCAGCTCAGCGGGCGTCCAGCCACTCACTAACTTGTAAAAACGTGATCGACGTTCGCTGACAAGGCGCCGGAAAGCGAAGCGGGCTCATGCCCGTGAGCTTTTCGGCAACGCAGCTCAGCGGGCGTCTAGCACGTTTTTACCGGCGTTCGGGGTTCTTCTGGATAACATCGTGCGCGCCGCCTTCGACGATGCTGGTGGCGCTCACCACGGTAAGCTTCGCCTTGCTCTGAAGGTCGGGGATCGTTAGCACGCCGCAGTTGCACATGGTGGACCGCACCTTCTTCAGGCTCAGCTCGACGTTGTCCTTCAGGCGCCCGGCGTAGGGTACGTAGGAATCGACGCCCTCCTCGAAGCTCAGCCGAGCCTGAACGGCCGCGCTGGGCGCTTCGCCGCCACTGTCATAGCGCTGCCAGTTGCGAGCGCGGTTGCTCCCCTCGCCCCAGTACTCCTTGACCATGGTGCCGTTGAGGTTGATGCGCGCCGAGGGCGACTCGTCAAAGCGGGCGAAGTAGCGCCCCAGCATGAGGAAGTCGGCGCCCATCGCCAGCGCGAGCGTCATGTGGTAGTCATAGACGATGCCGCCGTCACTGCACAGCGGCACATAGATGCCGGTCTCCTCGAAGTAGCGGTTGCGCTCGTCGGCCACCTCGATGACCGCGCTCGCCTGGCCGCGGCCAATGCCCTTGGTCTCGCGCGTGATGCAGATGCTGCCGCCGCCGATGCCGATCTTGACAAAGTCCGCTCCCGCCTCAGCCAGGAAGCGGAAACCCTCGCGGTCGACCACGTTGCCGGCGCCGATCTTGACCGCCTCGCCGAACTCGCTGCGCACCCAGGCGATCGTCTCGCGCTG